>Ga0099825_1008168_pt1 | contig 12499 bp, 7 predicted proteins | sample SiratroredBW_FD_76838 | JGI IMG/M metagenome (GOLD analysis project Ga0099825, IMG submission 76838) | Root nodule microbial communities of legume samples collected from California, USA - Siratro red BW | ecosystem: Host-associated > Plants > Roots > Nodule | place: USA: California | collected...
AGCTTCTTTGAATGGGAAGTGAGTGTAGAAGAAAAGAGCAAAGTGGTGGAAGAAGAATGAGAGAGTGGTTGATATATTATGCAGAGGAGCGTCAGTTACATTATATAGAGGGTCATAATAACACATTCATTACTTATTAAATAATGAGTCCTCTCACTCTCATCTCTATATCACTCATAATTTATATTAGAGAACATTTGATTTTACTTGTATCTCTTAAATCCTTCTATCTTAATTTCATAATAAAGTGTGTGCCTTTTTCCTTTCATGGATTTGTGCTAGCATTATCATTAATAATACCCATCTTTAGTTTTCTATTTAATTTAATAGAATCTCAACATATAATACTGAAATATGGAAACTGCCACTTTTAAAAAGAAAAATGATCGATAGCCCCAAGACAGCAACATAAATGCTAAAATGGTTGTTAACGAAAATTATTAACCTTTCCCTATTTTGGATTAAATATTTATGTATTATTCCCTAACAACATTGCCGTTCTTATATTTCTCTAAGAAAATTTAGATTAAAAATGTCTAGAGTCTAAGGTAGTTAAAATTATAAAAGAAATGAAGAGATGTACATTTATTTGATTTTATTTTAATTAAAATTGAAATATTGTAAGAGAAATTCTTCTTAATTCTTAATTGTGTTTAGATTTTGTTTTGAATTTTAATTATATTAATTTTAATTGGATGGTGGTTTATTCAATCAAGGCTGATTGAATTGAACTAGATATAAATTTTGAAAGAATCATATGAATCTAAAACTTCGCTGTGTTTACTATTTCCTTCTTATATTTTTTTATTGTTTTTGTTTTCTTAACACTTAATAACATGATAAAATTGTTTTTTAAAATTTATTGTTAAATAATTTTAAAGTATAACCATTGATTATACTATGTAGAGAGAGTTTGTTTGAAAAGTTTTCAAAAATAATATTAAAAAAATATAACCATAATATGTGTAAGTTTTATATATATACCTATATTTATATAAAATATAACATTTTTGAACTTCCATTTATTTAATAAAGATAACATTATTTACCTTTTAAAGTTAACTTTTGTAGTGCTCCTTCGGAGTTAATTATTTTCAACTCCCTCTATTGTTTTCATCGTATTGTCTAAACTGGGAACGGCTAGAGAAACACCAAAGTTCAAGAAACTTGGGGCAATATAAAAAATCATACTTCAGTTAAGAATTAAATTAGTGGAGAGAATTCAATTTACTACTCAATATTAAGCTCGTTACCAGAAAAATGAATTGAAATATTTTTCAAAGGAAAAAAGAATTGAAATACTTTTAGAAAATCGAAATTTATTTTGAATTGAAAATTATTGGAAAAAGATTGATTCTTGATTCACTAGTTAGTATAAGATAGGATTTGATTTTCGATTAAAATTGTAATGAAAAGAGAAATGATAGAGAATTTTTTTGTTAAAACAAAAGAAAAACAAAAGGTGTAGAAAGAAGTTAAAAACAACAATGATTTTGAGTCTATTGAGTTCATTAGGTTTCAGATATAGGATTATATATTTTCACATTGAATGAAAAACCTTTACACATTATTTGCTTCTGTGAATAGCGTGTTTGCTTCTTTGGATGGATAAATAGCACACAAAGAAAAGCACGAAAAGTACGAAAATCAAATAATAAAAAAGTAATTAAATATTAAAAGTGAGAAATTTTTTTTGGCGTTCTTTCTTCGTATTTATGTCAATATGCGTAAAGAAAGAAAACATAAATATAATAAATAATAATAAATCTAACAAAATTATAAAATATTAACAAAAAATAAAAAAATATTATTAATAAATTTATAAAATAATAATATAAATAAGTTAATTATTAAAATAAAATACTACTTAATGTTAAAAGTTGAAAATAATAATAAAATCATAAATAATAATAAAAGTAATAATAATAAAATTAAACATTATAATAATAATAATAAAATTAATACAATTATAAAATAATAGTGATATTGACAATCATAATTTTATTTTATTTTTATTTTATGAATTTTTGATACATTTTTAGATATATTGATAGTATTAAATAATTTATAATTTTTTATTTGGATTTACATATCCTATTATAATTTCTATCATAATAATTCTTTAATCATATATAGTAGGTATAAATAACTTAACCTCATTCATTTTATATTTAATATTTAATTTTTTGTTTTTTTCTGATTTAAATAATTTAGTATTTAAATTTTTTATTTAGACAAGACATTAAAATTATTTACTATTTTACAATTCTATTAATTAAAAAGAATAATTCATCAATCATAATTATCAAATTAATTATATTGTATTTTAAATTAATTTTAATCATAAAAACAAATTTAAAATCTTATAATTTTATCTATTAACAAAATTATTTTATAAATCACATTATTCACAAAATTTTATTAACTTTTTCTTTCTTTCTCACTGTTTTTTTCTTAAATCAAGTATATGTAATTTTGCTTCATATTTTTGTTTTTTTATTCTTCTAGATCTATCTTCAAATCTAAAAATACCCTGAATCTCAAGAAGCAAATATATAAAAGTACTTACTAATAACTTATTTATAACAAATATTATTAAAAATTAAATTTAAACCAATTTGGTTGACATGTATACCGTTTCCTAAACCATCATTGTCCTTGTTCAAATAAATACTAACTTTTAATTACTACAGAAGTATGGTCTTTTTTCTGTACTAAAATCATTTCCATTTTTAATTTTATTGTATGTCTATCGCCAACGGTATTAAAATCGTTTCGGAATACAACGTGGTTTCCTTGAGCTGACCGAGAATATATATATATATATATATATATATATATATATATATATATTACTGTTTTATGAGGAATTTTTTTCTCAATAATATTAATCATGGTGAAATCATTCCCTAAAAAATAAATTTGTTAAAAGAAGGCAACCCTTGCTAATCTCAAGAATATAATTTAAAATGTGAAGAAATAATAATGTATTATTAGAATTAGTTTTTAGAAAATATTTTTATTAACAAAAAAGAATTATATAAGTGTGAAATAATGAGATCTTTCAATGTGAATAAAAAAAAAAAAAAAAAAGAGAGAGAGAGGGATAAGATACATGTCTCTAATGTTTAAATATTTCTAACTAACCCTGGCCTCGCTTTCCTTACATTCTATCATAGTTCAAGTAAGAGTATTAGATGCAATTATTCTTTAAGGCACATGTGAAACCCTAATATAACTCTTATAACTACTAAAATTTCTTAACTTATAAAAAGATGTTTGTATTCTTTTTGTTTTATGTTCTTACTTCATTTCTCAAATCCAATCATCTATATATTATAATAACTTTTTCTATTTATCTACTAATTATTATATATAACTTTTTAGTTATAAATAAATTTAACATTATTTACAATTTTATTTATAAAAATATTTATAAATAATTACATATATATTGTAATCAATATATATTGCAATCAATAGATAAATTTACCATTAATTATATATGAATATTTAATCTGTAGTAAATTTAGTATTATTTACATATTTTTTTATAAATAATATTAATAATTAATTTTATTAAAATTTTTACTATTAGTTTTAATATTATATTTAATAATAATAATAAATATATAATTACAAATGTTGATGTAATTTTTCTCACTTATATGTATTCTATTGTGGGTTTTTAATATTTAATTAACTTATGGCTGTGTTGACCATTCACCTTTCTTAAGAGAGAAAAATTTAAATTAAGAAAATTTAAAATAATTTTTTTTCTTAAATATTTCAATATTAATAGGTTAGTGATTATTAAAACTACCATTCCTTTTTTACCTGATATCACTGCTAAGCTGATAAAAAAAAAGAGTTAATATTTAATATTTTAATTTAGTTATAATAGTTACTCCGTTACTTTCAAATTAATAGTGTTGACATGATAACTCTATCAATATAAAGCTGCAATAACCCACTGTTAACACTATTAATTTAAAACTAATAAAATTATTTATTTAATAAATTTTTAATATTAAAATCGAATATTTTGGAAGTAACAATTTAATATAAATTAATTTTGGAAGTATAAAAACCTTTTTAACCCTATATAATTTCTTTACTACCGAGACGCGTGCATAAATTAACACAAAATGTTTTAATTTAACAGTATTAGGTTAAAGTCTTAAGTTGTTGTTGTATTAAACACTAAAAGAAGAGTTTTACCGTTGATAAAGATTCTAGCTTTTACATGATTACCTCTAAACAAGGATACAAATGTAATTTCAAAAGAAATTAATGAAACTATTAAAACAGTGTAATAAAAATCATTGATGTGATCAAGTAAGTAACTTAACTTTTCAACTCCATTAAAATTAATTAAATGCAATAATTGAATATTAGAAATTTATACTCTCCATCTATTTAAAAATAAATGAAATGAGTTATTTTTAGTTTAAATTTTTCATTTTATTTTAAACCAATAACTTGGATTAATTAAGTTACAAGTGTATCATAATTTCGTATGCAAATAGTAATATTATTCCGGTCGTGAAATATACTTCAGCATCGATGCCATATATTATGCAATTCAATGATGGTGAAATTTCCAACGTTAGGCCAAAGCTAATAACATGTAATTATGATGGTAGGACAAACTTTTCTAATTTTCATGTATTAGTCGTAAGGATATTGATGACTCCATACTACACAACAAATATTTACTTACACCAACGAATAAATTTGTAGACTGATAATTTTAATATACAAGAAATAAATTATTGAATGTTATAATTCACTCTAAATTTATTTAGAAAACTTTTAGATATCAGGAATATGTAGAAAAGAAATTTAAAATTTCAAAATTCACAAAATAATATGAAAACTTTATTGTAAATTTAAAATTCACATCAAAATTACTTACAGTTAAGGATTTGTAAAATAATCAACATAATTTTCATGTGAGTTTTAAATTCAAAGAAAAGTTGCTTCGCAAATTTCTTGGTCTATAATAATTCATAAGATTTTTTTTTCATATTTTAAAAAAATATAATTCTATTAATTTTAAATCCACAAAATTTATATAGCGTATTATTTTATAAACTTTAATCATAAGAAAATTTACACTAAATTAAAAAAAAATTGAAGAACAATATTTAAAAAAGTTTAAAAGTGAAATGGAAAAAAATTACATAACATTCCATACTGACTTCTAATAGGTTAAAATTTGATAAAATAAATATTTAAGTACGGTAAATCTAATAATATTAGTTAAGATTAATATGCAAAACATAACATATTCTTTGTTTATATATCAACGAGAAAGAGAAAATAATAATAATTATCACATAATAATATCATATATCAAAACTTAGTAGAATAAGTTAATCTCTACTCATATAGTAAAAATATGAAATTAATTTTATTATATATATATATATATATATATATATATATATATATATATATATAATAGATAGATAGATACACACACGTGTGAAATATGTATACAATAAAATTAAATTCATTGAATTTTTAAAATTAAAATAAACACTTGAAAATGGAAAAATCAAAATCAATTTTGAAATATATCAAATAGTCTAATTAATACTAATAAATCAAAATCAATCTAATATTTTTTATATATTTAACTTTTAATATTCTTACCTTCTCTCTCCTCACTTTTCTTAATATCAATTTTTTATTTATTTTAAATAATTGATGATGAAAAGATTTTATCAAGAACTATTATTATCACTACAATATCACAAGATGCAAAAGACGAAAAAGTTATTAGCTTACACCTAGTTAAAATAATAAATAATTTTTCTTATACAGTAAGCGTGGTTCAAATTTACATTATTATTAAATTTAATTTAAAAAATTATAATTTTGTTCATGTCCAATTCATGCTACTTGACTTCATTAGGGAATTATGCTAATTTCAATAGTTTTTTATGGTTTAAACATTCGGTTTTTGACCGGTATAATTCTAATACAATAAGTGTTAGTTTTTATCATTTTGCATTCAATTTTAATTGGTTTTAATTTATTATTTTCTTACAATATTTTAATATCTAGAGATTTAGAGTAATTATCTAAATATAACTAAAATTTAGTATATGATAAAATAAGTTAGAGAATTCTCTCATCTGATAATACCAAAATTGATTACCAACTACAATAAATCTTTAGAGTGAAGATGAATTTTATTCAAAGTAAATCAATTGCTTTAATGTGATCATGTGAAAAAAGAAATTTAGATAAAAAGAGAGTTTGAGAAAGGGAAAGAGAATGACTATTTTCTTTCTTTCAAGGAATTACACACCAAACTAAAGTTATTAATAAAATCAATCCACCTTAATTAACTTTATACAGAAGAAATACTACATATAGGTCGACAGAGGAACCTTGGTTCCCTCACCAAAATCTTATGAAGTAACCATAAAATTTGGTATTGGTGAAAATAACCTTTTAGTTTCCTTAGGCTGGTTGAGCAAGTGTATTCTTACTAGAGATAATTCTTCTATGTTAGGTAAAATATTATTTGTGATTTTACAAGCATTTATTGCAATTACATACCTAAAATTTAAAGTCAAGGTTACTAATTAAATTAAAATGATAATAGTAAATTACAACTTTGGACACCGCAAAACAACGCAACTTTGTTCCGAACACTATATATACATGCACCTTTCAGCTTGCAATGCCACACACCTAGTTCCTGGATCATATAACCAAACTCTTTTGTCTCATCTGCTTTTTTTTTTTTTCTAAGATGGCAATTAAGAATAAGGCATTGTTGGGTCTATCTCTTCTTCTATTGGTTGCAAATTGCATGCAATATTGTGTCAATGGAAAACAGCAAGTGCCTTGCTTTTTTGTCTTGGGAGACTCTTTAAATGACAATGGAAATAACAACCACCTTCCAACAGCTGCAAAAGTCAATTACAATCCATATGGCATCGACTTCCCAACAGGCCCTACTGGAAGATTTTGCAATGGAAAAATCGCAGTTGACTACTATGGTAACATTCTCTATGATTTTACTTCCACAATTATTTCGATCACCAAAAATAAAATAAAGTAAAAACTTTTACTTTGTTCATCTCTATGTCACTTCTATTTTCTTACTCCATGCACACTAATTAACTTTTAACCACATTGCAGCGGAATATTTGGAATTTAAAGAATCTGTGCCACCCTATGCAAACATTAGTGGAGCAGATATACTTAAGGGTGTGAATTTTGCATCCGGAGCAGCTGGGATCCTCTTCGAGAGTGGAAAACAACTAGTATATAATAAAATATATATACTTTTATTCTTGTATCCTTCTTTGTTTGTTCATCTATATGTATATCTAACTGGATTAAATTTTTGGTATTATTTTCGAATGTTACACAACGCAGGGTGCCAATATCCATTTGGGAGAACAGGTGAAAAATTACGAAGTCATATATTCAAGAATCGTGAAGAAACTTGGAAGTTCTAAGAAAGCTAAAGAGTACCTTAACAAGTGCTTGTATTACGTGAATATAGGAAGCAATGATTACATAAACAATTTCTTCCTTTACCCGACAAGCCGTATCTATACCCTTGAGCGATTTACTGACCTTCTTATAAAGAGGTTATCTGACAATATTAAGGTATTTACAGTTTTCTATTCGCTTTTCAAGTTGTCTAACAGATTGACCAAGTGGTGTTAATCTTATTAATTTAATAATTAAAATAAAAAAATCCATAAAATAAATTAAGCATATATTAGTTTATATAAAATTAATTGATTTTTCGTTTATAAAATACATTAAAACTATTTTTGATGCATTAATGTTTATAAGATATTTTAATAATATTTGCAGGTGGTCAGAAAAAAAGCTTTTTAAAATTGAAGTTTTTAGAATAGTTTATGATAAAGGATTTTTATAAGATTATTATTGTTCATCTGCCTCTAATGTTAAAGTCATTCATTAATTAAAAAAAACAACTAATTTCCCTTATAAATGACATACACGTATATAATTAAGTGGGTTGCAACAGAGACTTGAATCGAATACAAGCTTAGGCCCAGCCCAGAACCTTTAAACTACTTTTCCACAACAACATTAATTGCACAAAATTTTTTTATTTAAGTTTAGTTTTACTATATTTGTATTAATACTTTTACTCCATTTCTCATTTCTAAATAAATTGTGCACAAAACATCATTCTTACGAAATTATTTCTTCGTAATTTTTATTCTTATCTAATTTCTTTAAACATTATACTTTTCATTATCTCTCTAAATATCATGATTCATATAACATCCCAAGATAAAACATAACAAACATAAATGAAAGGAAACATTCTGGAATAAAAAAAATATTTTAGCAGATACATTTAAAAAATTAAAAAAAAATAAAAATAGAAAACCTATGTTGTAGCTATGGGAAACGTATTTAAGTCAACAAAAATTATATATAGGGTGCGTTTAATTTAAAAACTAATTTTGAACACTTTATTTTTTTATGCTCATGTTATATCTTTTCTATCTTTTTTTTTTTTTTTATCGCAACATTCATAACAATGTTTTTCCTTCCATCTCTTTCCTTCCCAAGGCAATACTAATTTTTTGCAGTTTTAGAATCCTCATAAGCCTGATATTTCAGTTTTGACGTATTTAGGCAATTATATATTTAATTAAGGAGATAATAATTGATATAGTGATTAAGTTTGAGTGAATAATTTGAGTAGGCTATTTGCACAGCATATAATAAGATATATTGGATGACAGGAGCTGCATGAGAAAGGGGCAAGAAAAGTGGTGTTTGCTGGGTTGGGTCGTTTAGGGTCCACTCCAAATGCCATAACTAGGCGAGGGAATGGAAATGTTGTTCGTGAGTTCAATGATGCTGCTGATCTCTTCAACAAGAAGCTCGTTTCTGAATTGAACACATTAAATAACGAGTTAACTGATTTCAAGTTCACCTTCATAAACAGCACACGAATCCTTGACCGATTTGGTATAAACATCTTCTCATACTTCACTTCATCGTATTCTGCTACACAATACTATACTTATAATTAACCATGCATGCATGCATGTGTTTCAGTCTTCAGTCTTGCGCTTGGTCCTTGCTGCCCTACGAGAGATGATGGACAGTGTATTCCTAATGGAACACCATGCCCCAATCGAAATGAGTACCAATTTTATGATGAATTGCATATCACAGAGTTGGTCCATCGACGCTTTGCAATGGCTTCATTCCCCCAAATCAAAGCTCTTGTTCAACGTTAAACCAATCCTCCACTTCAAACCGCACACTGTCTCCTTAAATAATATCTGATCATGCATCATAACTGCTTGTATTCAGTTCAATAAGTGCCCACTTAAATAAAAGGAAAATAAAATTTACTTAAGTTAAATTAATATATATATACCCGAGTTAAATTTCATTTTCTTATTTTTATCTCCTAAAAAAGTATATATAGCATGGCTTGTTTTTTATTTAATTCTCATTTATAAAAAGTAATATCTACCAAAAAATTGACCTTAATGTGTATCGAGATTACTTTTAAAATTAAATTACTCTTCTGGTGGGTTCAAATGAGGAAAGAGATGAAGATAGAAAATATATGAATTTGTTTATAAAGATGGTGTAGTTTTATTGAAAATTTATTAAAATGGGTAAATTTTAAGAAGATTATTAAAATAGACTAGTGTTAAGGTTATATTATAACATTAGATTACTCTTATGATCGGTTCGAATGAGAGAAGAGATGAAGATGTAAAAACTAAATAGGTTTGTTTACGAAGATGGTACAGCTTTATTTAAATTTATTAAATTTTAAAAAAGATTGTTAGAACGGACAAGTATTAATAACGTTACGTTATAACATTAAATTACTCTTGATGTAGGTTCAAGTGAGAAAAGATATCAAGACAACAAAATAAATTTATTTAAAATGTATCAAAATAAGTAATTTTTAAAAAGGGTAGTAAAATAGACAAGTCGTACTTAAAATACAATTTCAAGATTAAAAGAATTATGTTGTCATGCACGAATTTATTTTTAATACATTTTTAAATAATTAGTAAAAAAAGTGGTGCATACTACTAGTACAATTTTTCTTATTTTATTATTTATTTATTTTTATCTTTACTTTTGGAGTTGCATTATTTTTATGTGAAGGTATGTAGGAACATTCTTCACTTTACTTCAATATATTCTTTCGACTCATATGCTACAATCACTTTTTACACTTCTTGTCATTTCTTATCTCACTCTCACATTTACATTTTAATTTTATTCGGTTAGGTATCCAAATATTATTAGAAATGAGTAAGTTGAGTAAAATATAACAAAAAGACCTACAAATTCAATATGTGTTTAAGGTGGTGTCATTCTCTTATATAAGTGTTTAAATATTTAAATTCGATTCTACTTAGAAATGATAAAATTAAGTAACATACATAAAAAAATTAAAAAAATAATAGAAATGAGAAAGTTAAATAATATATGAAAGAAAAAACTTACAAACTCAATGCATTTAAAATTTTCAGATTAAAGGTGGTTTCTTCTTTTATATAATTCTAGTTCAATTCTCATTCTTACTTAATTTTTTGGGATATTTCTTTCTGTATTTTACCATCATATACTTCTTAAAAATAATCATATACTTCTTAAAAATAAAATTAACAATAGAAACGAATATAAATTAAGAATATGTGACAATTTTTAAATTTTTGGGCATTTTCAGTCAACTTCCACACTCTCTCATATCAACTTCCCCAAACCTTCTCAGAATATATACACAAACCATCTTCACTCTTTTGGGGGCATCTTCACGCTACACACTCGTACGGCACTCCCATTCTCCTCGGCACCATCGCCGGGCTAACAATCTTCCTCAGTTACGAGAGAAAAGAAACAAAGGGAAAACTGAAAGAAAATGAAAACACTTTTTACTATTATGATCCAAAATTACAGATTGATAGGGAGACATACGCATATTGGAACAAGCGTCGACTTTTTACTGTCAACAAAGGCGTTACTAGGGCGAGAATATCGATGAGATTTATTGGATCATTTCCAAAGAGACGAGAAATTGGGTTCACTAAGTCCAAGACATGTGAGAGATAGTATCTTTTAAAGAAGCCTGAGTCCATTAGGCTAGCCCAGAACTATTATTTTATACACCTCATTTTTCATATCGGCAGCACTTCTTTTTAAGAAAAGACTGGGCCCATTCTGCTGGCCCAGAATTGTTGCTTTTTAACATCTCTCTTTCATTTACATATCATGTCCTAAAAAAACTTGACCTCATTTTACTGAAGTTTTACTATTTGCATATCTCTTTATTTCATATAACTACTAACTTTTTTCTTTAAATTAAAACTTGGGCCCATTCGTTCTGCTCAAATTTCTAGTATATGTCACACACTTTTTATAAATACACCACCGTAATAGTTTTCAACCTATGTGTCGTCTCATTTCATGTTTAATATTTTCGAAAAATAATGTTTGAATATCGTACGCATCATTTTTTGTTTAATATCTTTTTTGAAAAATTAAAAATATATTTTTCTTCAAAATAAAATTCAGGTAAACCTTCAATAGTTTGGTATATAGTTTAAATTATCTTACCTAACTGTATGACCTTGTCAAAAATATTATGAATACTTGTTTATACTATTTTATGTTCTAAAAGTGAATTAAAAATTGTAAAATTCTTAAAAATATAAAAATTTTAAAAATAAAAAATATCAACTCAAGAATAAATTATTTTTCTATCTAAAACTACATTAATATTCTAATTTTTCATTGTGAACAAGATATATAAGAATAAGATCAGTCTTTGTTAGATTAACTTAAAAAATATTTTCTTAAAATTTACGTGAAGTTTGATTTTTTATTCTGAATAAAAATACATAAGAATGAGATCAAGTTAGATTCAAAATACAAAAAAATTCATTTTTTTTAATTTTTATATTTAATTTATTTTTTTCATAATTTTTTAAGAATAAATTATGATAACGACTTATTTATTTGTTTTTTTTAAATTTATGGTTCTGTCATAATCGGATTGCAATATGGGAAAAGGATAGTGTAAATAAGAAGATGAAAAAAAGTAAAAAGGCGCATAGGAGGATTTATTTAATTTTTTATTAAAGGTAAAACTGTATTTTCCATTTTCCTATGGGAGTGCTAAGACAAAACCATGGTGGGTAGGAAGAATTTTCCTAGAAGTATGGTAATTTTTACGTACAAAAATAGTTTTTCCTTCTTATAATTCATTAATTTTATTATGTCTATCGTCAACGATATTAGAATTGTTTCGGAAATATAATGATAGGGTTTTCTTGAACTGGCCTCAAATAAATAAATATACATATATATATATATATATATATATATATATATATATATATATATATATATATATATATATATTTTTTTTTTTTATTATATTTATAAAAAAAATTTAAATTTTTTTTTTTTTTATTTTTTATAATTAAAAATTTAT
>Ga0099825_1008173_pt1 | contig 12490 bp, 7 predicted proteins | sample SiratroredBW_FD_76838 | JGI IMG/M metagenome (GOLD analysis project Ga0099825, IMG submission 76838) | Root nodule microbial communities of legume samples collected from California, USA - Siratro red BW | ecosystem: Host-associated > Plants > Roots > Nodule | place: USA: California | collected...
ATATATAAAAATATATATATATATATATATATATATATATATATATATATATATATATATATATATATATATTATATATATGCATATATATGTTGGGTATCCAAATATGAGTCTAAGTCTCACATTTGATAAAAATGTGAAAGTTGAACAATATATAAGAAAGAAGACCTATAATTCTACTGTCTTGAAGTCTTTGATTGAAGATAATGTCATTCTATTATATGGTTTAACTAATTTTTCATTCTTATGAAATCTCTCTCAATTATATTTATGCATCATCCATTCATGTTTATATATTGTTTCTAAAATCAAACATTTATCCATCAATACTCTATAAAAAGTACATTTTAAAATTTACAACTATGAATATTTTGGTATTAAAATAATTCAATAATCAATATAAACTAAATAAGTATTTGAATAGGAGAATATAAAAATTTTAAATAATAAAAAACATTTATTAACATAAAGTATGTTATAATTATGAGGAAAATACTATCATCTGAATATCTAATAAAATTGTATTAGTTTACTATTGTGACTTCACTTGAATAAGGTTTATGATCACTTAAGTGATATATTCCACATTTAAATATGATCGCTTAAACTAAATATCATTTAAATGATATATACTGCTTAAATTATACATAACTTTTATATGTAACAATTTGTTTAAGAATTAATTTCAACGTATAAAGATGTCCTTAAGTCTTCTCGCTTTTGCTTTGATTTTTTAATTTAATATTTAATTTATTTTTTAAAATATTCATTTTTTTCTTTTATCTTTTAAACTTGAGTCGTTCGTTTTTTTTTTTTTTTTAAAAAAAGGGATACTTTATATTTAAAAATATTATTTTAGACTTAATCAATTTAAAATATGAAACTTGTCCCGTCATATTCATTTAGATAAAAAAAATGAAATCAAACTATGTTAAAAAAAGCATAGATAAAATAACATGAAACCCGAGTCTCAAGAATTTGAAATTTTATATTAATCCCATGATAACATCGTACTATTTATTATCCGTAACCGACACTACTTTGAGCTCTAAAATGGGCTAAGAGTTTCACTTTTATAATCAGCCCATCCTGGCACCTCACATTGTTTTGAAACTTGTGAAAATACTATTAGCACCCCTATTTTCTACATTTGCGCTTCACACTCTAATATATGAAATGACAAGAATGTAGCTATAATGAAAACGTATTTCCATTGTATATGAAGAAATGTGAGCAAGAAACAAGTTTCCTTTGCGTATAAGAGTTCTCATGCACAAGTTTCTGTTCTGTGTCATGATTTTGAACATTGATGCATAGCAAGAATAAGTTTTTGCTGGGTTCTTAATTCTACCCACAACGAAAACTTGTTTCTATGACAGTATGAGAATTTTTACACATAATGGGAACCTATTTCTGCTGTTCATTTCTATATACACTGAAACAAGTTTTCACTGTAAAGGGATATTATTGAGTGCTAATAGCATCTCCTTTTAGACTTTCTTTATAACTTATTTGTGGATCCAAATGGTTCTGTCATATATATTTTCATAAGATAACTTTTTTTTTTTTCATAATATGACCGTATCTGGAGACACATCACAATTTTGTTTAGATATTTTCTTTTTCTGCATATTTTATGTACCTGAACCCAAATTGCATGCAAATGAGGGTTGTAGTTCTAGAAGTTCAAATTTCAAATATACTCAAAAGCAATTTGACCAGATGATGCTTTTCAGATTAACTAAATTTGAACTCCTTTGGTTCAATTCAATATGCAACGGATCACAGTCAGAATATGATTCTTGTGTAGTGAAACAGTTATGAAGATTAGTATAAGGAAAAAGGGAAAGCTGATTATTTTGTTGGTTGGTTGTGGTTCTAATGTAGTCACAATAATTATTTGAATGATTGAAAAGAGAATGTTCTGAACTTCTGATTACAAAGATCTGTTTTGACTGATGTTTACATCAAATGCTAAAGGGTAAATGACTTTAGCTATAATTCGGTAAGATTCAAGTAGCTGATTATTCTCCAGCATGTTGACTGTGTCAGTTTGTGGCCCATGTTGCATGGACTAATAAATTAATTAGTGTTAAAAGTATAAGATTTCTTTAATAATTTTGTATTTTTTCACATATATGAAATTTCAATGGACAAAGCAGACACACTTATTAAACTTAAAAAATTGTTTCACCTTATTTATTGAAGCAACTCATATTTATAATTAGTTGTGGGTAATTTTTCTTGTCATATATAAAAAAGGGCATAAAGATACTGGGATATGATGTTTTAAGTTTATATATATAGTCAAATAAGGGTCTATTTATATATATATATATATATATATTCATCACTATTATAATAATTTCTATTATTCTTATTATAATACGTATCTACTTTAAGGATGAAAAACATTAGAAATTTCATATTTAAGTGTTCAAAATTTCAAATCACAAAATATTTGAATTAGATAAAACTTAAATACACTCACTTTTATAATGTGATGCAATCTGTCATTGTATTTATTGTGTGTTGTGATCCAACCAATCAAGATTCCAAATTTTAGCTTTAAACCAATACCAAAATGCTAATGCTAACACTAAATACAAAAGCAACAGTAATGATGTGCCAAACAAATTTCAAAAAATCCATTTCATGTACGGTTAGATATATCTGTAAGACATCTTAACTCAAATAAAAGATACTAATTACATGGTTTTAGCTAAAAAGTTTCATGTTTATTTCACTTCCATATACTAAAAATAAATGTCAGACTATCATCACTATTAAATACACCATCTCATTCATCATTAATTTCCATATAATATTAAATTGATAATAACAAAAAAAAAAAAAAAAAAAAATTTATTAATAATTAAAAAAAAAAATAAAAATAAAAAAAAATAATTTAATAATAATTTTAAAAAAAATTTAAATTTTTTAATAAATTTTTTTTTTTTTTTTTTTTTGTATATTACTTTTATTTTTTCAATATTGTTTTTATTTTATAAATGGGATCGCTCATAAGTCTAGATATCTGTTGGTTTAGGATATGGGCTAAACAGGCGAAGTTCATTTTGACATTTCTGCTACTAAGCCGTTAATGAAAATAGTATGAAGAAAACTAATTTTTTGGTAACAAGGGGATGCCAGTGATGGACCATTAGAGTGGGTGAATGTTGAACATTGAATGTAACAGTTTGGGGAACATTACTCTTCTCCAAGAAGAAATTCTTCTACAATTATGTGATGTCTATATCTGCAGGTAATGGCCCGATCTTCTCCAATGGATAAGCATACCCTCGTGAAACAGTTGCGGACAACATTTCAAGAGGTTGTTTCAGTTACTGGTGATGGAACAAATGATGCTCCAGCACTTCATGAAGCAGATATTGGACTTGCAATGGGCATTGCGGGAACTGAGGTATGCCAAAACAACTCTTTGTGGATCTTGTCTTAGTTAAAGTTTTTATTTAATTTGTAAGCATGAATGGCTTTGTTTGAGTGAGATGTTATTTTTGTTTCTTCTTTTCATGGGGAATTAGGTAATTGGATTTAGCGGGTATGTTTCACAGTCTTTATTTCCAAATTCAATATTATGTGTTTTGGGAGAAACTCTAATATGTATTACTGGATGTAAGGTGCTTATGATTTTCATGTTCGTTTTAGCTTAACTTTCCGAAATAATATTTTTTTAAATCTAGTTCAAGGAGTTGATAAAGAAGCTGTTATTTCCTTAAAAGAAGCTGAACCAAATGCTTTGCTCTGTATTTCTAATACTTCTTATCTGAATTCCTGAACGATTCATTGGTTGCTAGTGGAGGGTCTTGATCTTTGGAATCATTGTGCTGAATTGTACTTGATAATATATTTTGTTAACTTTTTATTTGATCAATTTCAGGTAGCAAAAGAAAGTGCTGACGTAATAATTCTAGATGATAACTTTTCCACTATTGTGACCGTAGCCAAATGGGGCCGCTCGGTCTACATAAACATTCAGAAATTTGTGCAGTTTCAGCTAACTGTTAATGTAGTTGCTTTGATCGTCAATTTCTCTTCTGCCTGTTTGACTGGTAATCATGATGCTGCCCGTTTTTATCTTCCTGATCAAAATTTTCCTTTTATTTTCTGAAGTAATTTATTACTTTTTTTTGTCTCATTTCCCCCCTTCATATATGAATTACTAGGAAATGCTCCTCTCACTGCTGTTCAACTTCTTTGGGTCAACATGATTATGGACACTCTTGGAGCACTTGCACTTGCCACTGAACCTCCTAACGATGAGCTGATGAAAAGACCACCTGTTGGTAGGAAAGGAAACTTCATCAGTAATGTGATGTGGAGGAATATCTTGGGGCAGTCTATATACCAATTTGTCGTAATATGGTTCCTACAGACCAGAGGAAAAGCAGCATTTCATCTTCATGGCCCAGATTCTGATCTGATATTGAATACACTTATTTTCAACTCATTCGTATTCTGTCAGGTAAATTTAAAACCATCGCCGCATTGGACTATCTCAGTGTCTGTCTTTCTTTGCTCTGATATGGTCCTGAAATTGAATGGGCAGAAGTTATATTAATTGAAAGTTCTGCCTGGCTTTGGAGACTTCTTTTTGTAGTTACTGACTACTTTTGCTATTTCCAGTTCCTTTTCTTGTTAATACGTAATAGAAGTATGTTTTCCTCTTGTGAATTATGAAATATTCACAATATTTTTGCAAAACCAATGTCCTGACTTATTTCTTTGAAATATTAAAAATACTATGGTCAAATATTTTTCTGAATGTTGAATTGAGTGTAGGAGGAGTGAAGTTTAAAATGTTCTGACTGTAATTCCTTCTGTTATGCTTTTTATGATGATCATCGTTATTCGAATATGTTGGTAGGTTTTCAATGAGATTAGCTCCAGAGATATGGAGAGGGTAAATGTGTTTGAAGGTATATTGAAGAACTATGTGTTCGTAGCTGTGCTCACTTGCACTGTGGTCTTCCAAATTATTATTGTTGAATTTTTGGGCACCTATGCAAACACATCTCCACTTAGTTTGAAGCAGTGGTTCGGTAGCGTTCTCTTTGGAGTCTTTGGCATGCCAATTGCAGCGGCTCTAAAGATGATCCCCGTGGGATCTGTCTAAAATCAATGCCGACAAATTAGGTACAATCCCTGTTCTCACTCGTAAATCAAGGGTCTTTTTTGCTCCTAGTCTCTTAAAAGACACCTATCAAACAGTTTTATATGCATAAAGTTTCCATAAGCTGACAAATAAGAAGCTAGATTTGGTATTTGTTCCTGGTGTCAAAGTACAAAATTTATATACATTTTGCATTCTTGTCGTCAAATTAAACTGATTCATTTTAAGTAACTTAAAACTTTGTATATAACAAGGTGAGTTTGTAGTATAGATATTCTAATTTCTGTTTGCTTCAGGATCTTATTATTTTTATTATTATGACAACAACAGCAGTATCAAATTAAAATGCAAAAGAAAATTTATGCAATAACTTTCTCCTCTTAGCTCATAGTAATTGTAAAAGCAACTTGTATTCTACGCAATTTAGACTCCGGTTAGCTGAATCAATTATTGGTGTAATTAGTAGAGTTGCTTTTGAGAAATTAAACTAGGGAAGTTCTGGATCTCTGAAGCAGGCAGGGTAGCTTCAGTTATGAATATACAGGATGTTGCTTGGTGTCTGTCCTAATGAGAAGGAAAACAATCACCAATCTGAAAGTTTGAGAATATTTTCATTGGTCTGGATCAATAAAGAAAACTTGACTTTTGCATATGGTGGGAAGAAGGAGTTGGATTATGTTTAGTGTACACGGATGACGTGTACAAATCCTCATCATAGACTGGAGTAGTGAAGTTCTTTCTATTATGTGTGTATGATATGATATGATATTCTCTTCATAGAATTATCTTTGGCAGGTTGGTTCCCCTGTCTGATCAAAGTTAATTTTGATTATGCAGTTAGCCAGGAAAATTTGTGGATGCCCATTATTTTTTGAAGACCAGAAGGGCAGTGCCCAGAAGTAAAAAGTGCTTCCATTCAATCCTAAAGAAGCAGTGGTGGCTATAGATACAAACTTTGGCTTCTCAGAGTCTTAAGGTACTCAATGAATGGGAGTTCAGAAGGTCTGTTATAACAGAATTGCATTTGCTCTAGTTCTGCCCAATGTCCCTTGTTCTGAGAATTGGGCAGCTTCCACTGTAGTTCCTAAAGGTTTGATATCTTTTCTTCGGTACTCATAATTTTCAGTGCTGAGGCCGTTGGAACAAAATTATTTGATTGTTTAAAATTAGTGGCTGGTCAAGATTTTAATAGATTTTATTCTTGAACTAACTAAAATACGAAGCCGTAAAGAATTTCACCACAGCTCATTACAAGATCTACCTTGACTGTTTGTGCTTTCACCTGGCTGCTCACAGGTTGTCTTAAAAGTTACCATCAAATGCAAATTTAAATATGTTTACCCTTTCTTGCTTCCTACGTAAACTTCATTCTTAGTCCAAACATAGGGTTAATAATTATATCTTGCAATCAACAAAGTAACTTTATTTATTAAATAGGCGAATATACTTTGATGGATGGTTGATGGAAAGAGTAAATAAATTAAGACCGAAAACTACGAGAACATGAACATGATTGTCAGAGACCCATAATAAGAAAAGAGTTTTTAATACATAGGAAATAGGACAAGACTAGCTTCTCATATGTTTTGTTTTTCTACGCTAAATATCAGACATTATATTTTTATTGCTTTAAAGTTTGTGATATTTTGGCGGTTAATTTCATGTAGGCACGATTTAAGTGTTGTACTTACGGTCATATCATACTGAAGCCGCATTACACGGATTTTTGTATATACCGTGTCATCTCAAATCAGTCTCTTTTTGAGTAAGTAAAACAAGGCATGATAAATAGTTTATTTTGGCTCAACCATGAACCATCTGCATCAAAGATACTTCTCCTATGTAGCTTGTTCAGTACAAGTACTACTTTGACCACTGACACCAATCATTTTTCACGGACTTCAAGTTGACCCTTCAACACACATTCATCATCTTTGTTGTTCTAAAAACTGTGGAGAAGGGTGGGAGCATCACCAACAACATCTCTCACCCTAGACTTGCAGGCTTACCAAAATCTTAGAAGAGTCAATTTCAAGTCTTATAAAGCTATGTTTAGATAATTTTTTTAGAGTGATTTAAAACAAAAAGAATTAAGTTTCTACACTAACTATCAATTAATACAAGTAAAAATAAAATTTATATAATAAATTTTCTAGATATTAGTCTATAGGTTTTCTTATAAACCTTCTCCTAAGAACTGTACGGAGAGAAAAATAATAATGAAAGAAACATTTTTATAAGCTAAAATCAATTTATCCATGAACTAGTTTATAGAAACATATTTAAATTTTTTAACTTTTTACTTTTTTCTAAATTATAAATTAATTGTAACTTATAGAAAAACCACCTTTAATTTTTTTAACAAAAATACTTATGGAGAAGTTTGTCCAAATATTTTTTATATATAAATTAGTTTAATTTATAGAAAAAAAATCCCCTGAAAGTGTTTAAGAAAAAGTTTGCTTTAACAGTTTTCCCACCAATAATCAAATAAATGAAATAACCAAACAAACTTTTTCATGCAAGCATCCTATTTTTTTTTTTTTCCCAAGAAACAAGTGGTTGAATTCACAAATATTCTTCTCTATCAAAAACCGTTTGAGGCACCAATTTGTTTAGTTTTAGCATTTTTTTCCCCTTTTACACTGTAAATGATGTCGTGCAATTCTAAACAAGAGTACACCAAGTTAGGATGTTGTTAGAGTAAACCTGGCAGGTACAAAAGCCCTGTTGCTTCAAAGCATAATGAACATAGAAATCCTTTTGATTCCACAAACACTAACTCAGGTTTGATGACCCATGAACACAACGAAGCCATGTAAAAATTTGCAGGCAAAAGGGTAGGTCCCGCCTTAAAAGCAGTCAGACATTCAAACAAATCCAATCACATTCATCCTTACAAAACTTTTGTGATGGCCATTATGCAACATAGACCATGCACCCAAACACACCAACACAGTTTTCCCTTCCCGCTTTCAGCCTTTTTCAAGACATTACCAAAGCATCCCAAGCATCCATCAAAAGGTAGGTTGCAAGAGATGTGACAAAACAAAATCCGTTATCAAGAGGCAATGAAGGTTAAAAAGATTAACCGAAACAAAAAAGAAAAAAAAAATAATAATAACAGTAAGAATAGAGAAAAATCACAATAAGTTATAAGGGTAAAAGAGGACAAACAATGACCTAAGTCCTAACTGGCTGTTTCTGATTCTGCAACTTTCTAGATCAGCATCTGGCTTTTTCTGTTTACCTGGTGGTGATTTGATTTGAACACTTCAACTAACATATGTATCCCAAACCCTGAAATTTTATTCTTGCTTCCTCCTTTTTCCTCTTTGCCTTGCTGGTTTCTGAGGAAGACATCAACCAAATCAATACTAAACAACTTTTCTTTCAGCAACAATCAATACCTTTCTCATGTGGGTTTAACTTTCACTCCTCTATCTCTGGGTGAGATTAATGCTAGAACTAACCAAGAATGCCAATACATAATCTTCACATTAAATAATTAGACCTTAAAAAATATTTAAAAAAATGGATTTTTCTAGCCCTGTCCCTTCCCATGACTACTTCCTTCATCATCACTGAATGTGAGTCTTCTTCTCTTTGCCATTGCTGCGGAAGAAGTAACTCTAGAGCTGTCAGTCACTTCAATTGGCGTGTGTGTGTCTCTTTTGGTATCCTCCTCCTGTAATCTTTGAATTAGATTGTAATACTCGAATACATCTTTCTGTGAAGACAAGAAAAAACAAAAAGGGCCAAGATTAATTCAGAGTATCCATTAGCTTATATGTTATGGGGTTAGTTTTAAGAAAATAACACAGAACTTACAGGTTCTAGAAGCCTATGTTGTGGAACTGAACTCATCTTCAACTCCAACGCGTCCATGGTCAATTTTTGATCCATTGCCACTAATGTAGCAGCCGCTGCAATAACTGATGGTTTTTGATCCATTAAATTGACCTCTGCACAGGAGAACAAATATCTGCTAAATGCGTATGGAAATGTGACTCATCGAAATTTTTTGTCAAAAAGTTCATTCAAAAGCCAAAAGATAGAAAGGGGGTGATCATGATTCACCTTTCATTATGGTAAAGATGAGTTGCATGGTCTTGGAAAAAGTAGGACTTGGTGGGGATTCTTTGCAGAACTTTGTGATGAAATAGGAAAGAAAATCAAAGGGAGTGATGATACCCATTTTCCACTCCAATGTGCTGAGCACCAAGAGCTCCATTTTCTGAATCACTTTTCCCTCAAAGGAATAGTCATCCAATTTGAACTCTGATAGCCCTGGCACATTGCACTCCTCCATCTTTGCAGCCAGAGAGAGACATGCAATTGAAAGCAACCGAATTGCCCAACACTTTTCGCTCTGCACAAAATGAAGCATTCAACAAAAAGGGTAAGTAAGGCATGATTAAGATCAATGAAGAAGAGCGATCAAAGATTCAATGCTGTCATTAATTGGAAGAGTAACATAACATTTTAGCTTACATACATCAATGGACCGTCTAGAAAGAAATCGATCGAAGTATGTGACTGACAAATAAGCCGTTTCGAAGCGAAAACCCAATGTTGCTCTTGTCTAATGAACAACAAAATTAAAAAGCAACAAACAAAAGAAAATCAAGATCGAGTTTCCTAATGCAGATTCATTAATGAAGCTCAATCGAAAGTACAAGTAAAATGGGTCTTTGGACTAACTTTGAGAATCCAATTGATTGCTTCCATGCGTGCACGCTTCATCCAGTCCCCAAACACCAAAGTTTCGTCCGTTCTGAACCCAAGAACGATCTCTCTCTCAACCAAAATCCCCACATACTCATCCTCCGAAACCCCACAATCATGCCGTGATCCAACCAATTGGTATTCTAATTCATCACCTCCTTCTTCCAAACACGCATCGCTTTCTTGGCACAGAAGGCTGGACGAAAGATCATCCATTTGGGGAAAAAACGAGTTCACTGAAAAGAGACTCGACGACCCAATTGAACAACAATGCAAAAAAAGTCGTCTATGAAGTGTTTTATATGATATGATACGATTGAGTGATTAAGCCACTTTACCTAAGAGTTTAGAATTAAGGGAGAAAGACGAGACTATGATTTAGGTGGAACTCTTAGAGCTGTTGTAGCGGTTACAGTTTGGGAACATTGATTATGTTGTCTTGGGCAATAAGGATTAGTAAGAAAGGCGAGATTTTAGTTCCGAGGAAGTGATAGAGTGAGTGAATGAGCGTGTTGTCGTTGTTGTTATGTTTCGGTGTTCAAGGTGTGATGTTGGGTTGGGTGAGTGTTGAGGATGATGAGGTTTTGATTTCAGTTTGACCCATAAAGTCTTGCGTTTTGAGTACCACTGTCTGAATCACGCGCGCTTGTGCGGCGCGTGAAAAACAAAAAAAACCCACCGGGCTGTCTGGTTCCGTTCGGGTCGGGTCGGAAGAAGCCTGTGTGGGCCCTACACTGAAGCTGAAGTCTAAGAAGCGGGCCGGGGTTTTAATAGAAAGCATGAGGGAGGGTCCGAAAGAAGAAACAATCCTTAGGGTGATAAGCTTGACCGGTCAAACATGGCCATTTCTCTTTCAACAGAAAAACTGAGAAAACTTGTTCACTCGTGAGAACTTTCCATGCTCCACCTGATCCATCCATGCCATACACCATTCATAAGTGCCAATTTTCGTACAATTTACTTCATCATGTACTATATCATTCACCCAATTTTTTAAATATATACACTGAGATACTCTTAGTCAAGAACCATGTGTTTGTCAGAGAATATGCAAATAAATAATTAAATTCATCAAATAAATAAATAAATAGAGAAATACGAATAAAAAAATATTTATTCAATTCAAAAGATGGATTGCAAAAAAATGATAGCATGAATTAATCACAAATTCCATATGTAACACTTCACTCCACTATAAACTTCATCCATATAAAATATCCTCAAATGATAAAGGATTTATAAAACTAATAGTATTTCAACGAGGCATCTGAACATCTATTATAAAAAAATTCAAATAAAGTAAACTAATATTTTTAACCCTTCCAAATTTAATTCGTTTATGAAGTAGAGCTATAAAAGGTTTTGACAAAAAAAAAAACAAATAAAAAATAAATCATCAAAATTAAAAGAATAATAGTTATTTCTATTTGCTTCTTTGTTTGAACAAGGAAATAATATAGACAAATATGAAACACTTTATCTTGTTTTATTTTAATGAGAATATCTCGTTTGAAGAAAAATATACTACAAATCAGTTTTTATGTATTAATTAAAAGAATTTTTCAAATCTTCAGAATATTAAAAATATAACAATATTAAAAATACTAAATTATAACCATATAATGCTTAAATTTCACGTTTGAATATTTAACTCAAAATAATCACTCAAAAATTAATATATTATTCAATTTTATTGAATCTCAATTCAGTGAAATTAAATTTAATAATTTTACAAGTTTTCAAACTCAATTAAAATTAATTTATCATTTCAAAATGCACCAATTTCTGGTCAAATTAACTATGGTTATCCAATATCACATAATCATTTATTAAATTGTCATTAACTTTTTAATTTTATACATGCATAACGTAACCAGCTAATTGGATATTCAATTTAATTCTTAAACATAACTCAATTATAATAGTTCACCAATTTTTTCTAGAAGTGACGTGTATTTCAAGTAATAACTAGAAGGGTTAAAACTGAAAAATTCCATATATATAAAATAACATAATAATAAAAGAAAATTTTCAATTGAGAGCTAAATTAACTATATATTAATTTATCAAATAAAAAACTAGCAAAAAAAAGTAATAAATTTTGAAAACAAAAAGATATTTACTTTAAACTAGTAATTACTGTTAGACTTATCACGTTAATCGTTATAACACTTACAAGTAAGAACCAAGTTTCATCTGTTGAGTTGAAGTTAAACTTCTGAAATGATATATACTAATTACTTTTTGCTTTATTGTGTTATCTATTGTCGTGTAATTGACTACAAATATCAAGTTTTATGTTTAAGAATTTAAATTGTTGATATATGTAAAACCAATATGATATATGAAATCTAAAAGTATGAGAAGAACTTTGTAATATACGAATTGATTTTATGATATTGAATTGGTTCAAAATTTACATTATAAAAATAATTTTTAAATTAACTTTTAAATGGAGTTAATTAGGTGGATGAATTTAGAAAAAAAGTAATCTATAAAAATTTTTAAAATTTACTTAAAATAAATATTTAACTTGTGTATAATATACATAATAGAACATCTATATAATTATATTTTAAAGGAATTATATATATATATATATATATATATATATATATATATATATAT
>Ga0099825_1008175_pt1 | contig 12488 bp, 7 predicted proteins | sample SiratroredBW_FD_76838 | JGI IMG/M metagenome (GOLD analysis project Ga0099825, IMG submission 76838) | Root nodule microbial communities of legume samples collected from California, USA - Siratro red BW | ecosystem: Host-associated > Plants > Roots > Nodule | place: USA: California | collected...
AGAATGAAGAGAAAAAAATAAAAAAAAAAAAAAAAAAAAAATTTATTTTTTTTTTTTTTTTATATTTTTAATTATTTTTTTTTTTTTTTTTTAAATAAAAATTAATTTAAAAAAAAAGGAATGAAATGTTTCCCAGACCTCTTGTTCCACATCATTATTTCTTGATGATTGGTGGTGCGGGTTTCAGGCATTAATCTGTTATTTGACTTCAAATGCTTGGATCCATACCTGTTATATGTTTTTTACATATCTACATTAACATTTTGTTATTTGAAACAAGTGGCATCTCTACCTGTATAATCAGGTTTGTTTCCTTTCTTTTCTTATTTCCTCCTAAATTGTTTTGTTTATGGCAGACGGACAGTGAACTTGTTGAAGCAGTTGATCGAGATTTGAGGAAAATCCTTATAAACCCAAAAGCCCAGGATCCATTTGTATTGGGGGTGAGACTTTGGCCTCAAGCTATTCCCCAGTTCTTAATTGGCCATCTTGATCTTCTAGACGTTGCTAAAAGTTCTCTTAGCAATACTGGGTTTGAAGGGCTGTTCCTTGGGGGTAACTATGTGTCTGGTGTTGCCTTGGGACGATGCGTTGAGGGAGCTTATGAGGCAGCAGCTGAAGTAAACGATTATCTCACAAATAGAGTGTACAAATAGTGGCATTTTTGTTTTCATGGAATGGTTGGGAACTCTCGTGTTCCATTGAATTGTAATAAGCCGAGTTTCTCAAATTCATTCGTTAGGTTTTTGGTGGCTTCTACTGCAGATAATGTAAAATCCACTTTATTTTGTTCATTATCTACTTAACACGTATTTAGGAGGACTGGTGGCTATTATTTTTGTCATTCCATTCGTTCCCTCTAATGTAGGAGGGTAAAGGTAGTGAAAATCTTGAGTTCAATCATAAACAAGTGCGATTTCGCTGGCCCTGGACTGGGCGATCCCATTTACGCTCAGCATCACATATTTGTGGGATTCACACAATGGTGTAAACACGCATAATCAAAACTTCATATATTTTTATCTGACCATATTGAGTGGCAGTTCGGGTTCACTACCTGATGAAAAAAAAAAAAATGATTTTCTGGTCTAAGCAATACAACGGAAGCCCTTAAAAGAGACTATTTATATACAGATTTCTGGTTGAGTTTATCATTTTCTTTAGCATATATAATCGAAATGGAAAGAACATAATTCTTTTTCTTCCATTTTCAGTGAATACGATAGGTGAAAAATCTTTTAGAGATGCGGAAGAGTTTCGTCATATTTTGAAAGCTGAATAGTAGAGGCGGACAAAGATTTGGTTTTGTGAGATTCACAAATATTTATAATCTGACGATATTAGAGAAACAACTAGATTTGATTTGGATTGGAAATACAAATTATATGTGAATCGAACCTAGAAGCTCAATCAGAGTATTAAATGAAAGCATAAAGGTGATACGAACACTTCCAAGTCTGAGGAAGAAAAATAGTGAAAAGTCTAACACTGAAGGCCCTTACAGGAGGTATAAACAATGAGTTTCACACAAAAATGGGAAGGAATCAAATTCTTAAGAAGGAGGTTGTTGTATAAACAATTGTAACACGGTGTTATATGTAAAAATTTTACTTTATTGTTAATCTTTTCGAAATCTATTTTATGAAAAAGTATTTGTTTTTTTTAATGTGTCGAGAATTAAGTTGTTTTTTTTAAATAAAATTCTTAATTAATTCACTTAATCTTAATTTATATCTTTAGTTAAAAGTTAAAAGATAATCTTCTTTACTTGGAGATGAAGTGAGATATTAAATACTATTAATAAGATTATGTTAAATTTAATTGATATTTGTTTGATAAAGTTTAATTTTGAGAACTTGAACTCTGAAGAGAATTGAAAATAATAAAAAAATAGTTAATGAGGAATTTAGTGTGAATGAACTTGAAAGTGATTTATTATTATTTTACATTGTCTATCGTATTTTTTCTCTACACCTTTTAAATCTCGTTTAGTGTTATTATTAACTTTCTTTGTTTATAAATAAGTTTTAAATTGAATTTATTATTGAATCAGTTGAAAAATGATTTTGAGGGTAATTTTTTCCTGTGTATATTATTATTTCTTATTATTAGAATGATCTAACGCTGTGTTATGGTTTATATTGAAATACATTTAATTCTACGGCGATTATGTCCTCGAAATTTGTTTTATTCAATCAATTCTTGCGGTAAAAGAAAAAAATTAATTTTCTTTAGCATGTTGCTGCACAGCTCTAGGTGTTCTCGTCTTCCCGCTTTAGATTATGCTCAGCACAAGTCAAATGGAAAAGATGAATATGTTATTATTTCCCCTGATGCTAATTTGCTCGACGAAGATGATGAGAAGGTGGAGAAAAAGGAAGATTCCTTGTGTATTGATCTTAATTTGAAAATTTTATAAGTCGTTGAGGTCTTGGTGCTTATGTCACGGCATTTTCGTTCCAGCTTAAGTTGTTTTGTGACTCGCGACGAATTGTGTACGTCATAGGGTTGAAGCGGTTTATGCATTATATGCAGTACATATGAATTTATACGCGTATACACCGTGTTCAGACTGCACTAGGTTTTGACTTTTAACGTGTGTAAATCCAATGAATGTTACTGTGACAATTGCATGTTACATGATTGCATGTCTTGTGTCTTTCAATCAGATAAAAAACAAAAACAACACTGTGTCTTCGAATTCATTTAGATATACAAATTACAAGGGTGACGTAAATATAGTTGAATAAAAAAATTTAATTAAAAAGCGGGGCTTTGAAGGTGGAATGTTGAGTTGAGTTAGCGTGGGGACATGGTTACATGGGAGATGTAAAAGCGATACTAGAAATAAAGTTTGACCAATTAATGAAAGTGATGATATATGGACAATGATGACGGAGAAGGCAAGCAATGAAAAACAAGATGATAGAAGAACGGGAAGGAGAAGGAAAATGGGCGATTTGGTCTTCACATTGCAAGACACATCTAATAGGGGTATTTAAGAAAAAGGGGATGTGGGTTACACCCTGCTTTTCTAATTCAACACAATCACTGTATTGGAGACCAAATGACAGATTCATGGCTAATCCAAGCAACCTTGTGGTTGGGATGGTGGGGAACATTTTACTTTTTTTCCTTTTCACCCTTTTCAACATTTTCTCATATATTCATCCCTCTTTACCTACCATTTCCCATATCTTTAGATCCAAGTCATTATTTATGCTCTTGTTCCCCCCTCCAACTTCCTAATTCTACCATTCAAGCAAGTTCAACATGAGACCGGGTGAGCGAAATTGCGTCAAAGCCACCCACCAAGAAACCAAGAATGCACATGATCCATGACTATCTCTGCTGCCTCTTCTTTCTCTTGTTTAGGCCAAAATAGTTCTTACTTTATTACACAAGAATTACGAGACAATATAACTTTATAGATTGTGATTGGATCATAAAATAAAACTTACATTGTGAATACATCATCTATTCAACAACTTTATTAATTATATATACTGTATATCTTACCTGGGCATTCTATAGTTTAAAGCAAATTTTACTGTGAGTTTCATAGTTTCTTACCTCTGTTAAGTTACCAAATTTATTGGTTACACAAACAAAAAAGGTTGTTTTCTATTTTTTTTAATTTAATTTTGATGCACAGAGTGCAAATACATTTTTGTATAAAAAAATAGAAATCGCTCTTAATATAAAGTTGAAAGAAATATTATAAAATCAATTATTCTTAATTATTTGACAATTTACTATGAGAAAATAATATAATTATTACAGTATCAATGTATTACAATTAAATTCATTTTTATATAAATTGGAAGAAAGGGAAATGAAATAAGATATCACTATTAAATATGATATGGTGTTTTCTTATTTTACTTAGTGTATATGTAAAAAAAGTTGATAGGGGAGAATTGCTACATTTTTCTAAAAGCAACAAATGATTTAAAATAAAGTAAAAGTGAGTAATAATTATTTCAAAATGAAGGGCTAATAAATTAAACATAAAATTACACTTTTTTAAAGTGTGTTTCCAGTTCCAACATGTGTTTGATATTGCATAAAAGTTATTCTCTTTTTCCTTTTTATTTTCGTATGCTATCAAATCGAGTTGATTGCCAGTCCCAAAGACCAGATCTCGAGTTTTTGGCATAAAAAAGTCAATAATATATTCAAACTTGTCACGTACTTCACGTTCAAGAGCGATTATATGGCCTTTTGTTCTTTATTTATTATATCATCCTAAAATTGCTTTTCATATTGATTACAGTGAAAACCAGCCATGCAAATAAAATGCAAAATGAACACATCAGAAAGAAATAAATGCACACGACAACTCAGCATAAATGAAAGAAAAGGGTGGTGAAGTTTGTCTAGGACAGCTAGCTCGTGCATAAGAGTATAACTTGTTATATTCGATGTATTCTATCTTTGGTATTTAATTTTGGTTTATGGTAGGGGTAATTCCGTTCCACCGTTCAAGTCAGTTTTTAATTAACATAGAAAAAGTATATATTAGTAGTAAAAGATTCATTACTTTTTAAGATGTTTATTTATACAATTGTGTTAGACCTTTTATCTATACAAATAGCTAGATATCTAGAGTAGGTTAACTAGGTTTTAGTGTCTTCTTAAGTGTATTTTATGAGTTGTTTACTATATTATACTTATTAATTATGTGATTAGGCTATAATTTTAGTTGTATATTTATTAATTATGTGATTAGGTTATAATTTTAGTTGTTAGGTGTTAATTGAAAGTGTTGTTGAGATGTCGAAGTGAGGATGTCGACATTTCGAATAATATACTAGTCCCTAAACTCGATTGGAAATGATAAGTTTGAAAATTAAATCTATTTTTTTATAATACCGACACGTTGTTAGTCCTATACGATATACTAATTCCTAAGCTTGAGCATGTATAACATATGAAAAATCTGGAACGTCTTGGGTTAGCCGCTATCAAATGATGTAAAGAGTCATGAGATTGTGGTCATTGATGGAGAAACAATCTGACGATCATCACTTGTATTCGTCTTCCCTCCTTTCTGTGCCTATAAATTGGATGGTTTGTTAGTTCCACATGCACCTCATTTCTTACCACTTTTTCTGAGTGTGTATCAGTTAAAGATACATTTGAGAGGTAAACAATTTCTTTCTCTCTTCTGATAGTAATTTTTTTCTCGGTTGAATCAGGAGTTTTGATAGAGGGTGGTAGATTACTTTATAAATATGTCCAGTTCCGATTTAAGCGACTTTTGTAACTCAAGTGAGTTTTCTTGAGTTAGTATAAGGTTAAATAATAAGGAAATTAGTGTCGAGACTAACTTACCTTGAGCGAACTCCATGGATGGGGCTAAGGGGTTTGACGAGAATGCCCCATAGTCAACTATGAATGGGTAGATAACTGAGTTTGGGAGTATTTTTGAAGCATAGGTTGTTGTCCATGCTTTAGTCATTTGCTACTGGTGCAGACATATTAAAGGATAATATGTCAGACAATATCATTTCTTTACATAAGTGTAAGTCTTCTTATATCGTCTGCTATATATCAAAAGATTTGTTTGAGGACTTTCCTATTTTTATTCTTGCTTAATAACAAACATACACATATGATTTTCCTTGGATGAATTTTAATGGAGGTATTGTGAGTTTTAAATGTCCCACATACTCAATTGCATCCAAATAGTTACGTGTCTTTGTAGGCTTTTCAACTGCTTTTTTCGTCATTGATTTTGAGACTGCCACCTATGTTTTTTTTTTTTTTTTTACATTTATATGACTTCTTTTTAAGCCTCACGGTGGGTACTAAAATGTTCCTGTAGTCAAATAATTCTCTATGTTTGATTTGTTCAATCTTTAGTCTTCAGTCCTCGGTATTGGCAGAGGTATATGCAATTGCACTGATAAGTGCCAATTTTGAGTATATTGTACATAAGAAAACTTGAGTGCTTTTGATCTTAATTGTTGTTTGAAGTAGTAATTACCCCTAATTTGAGAGTTTTTAGATCCAAATATAGGTTTTGAGTCCTAAGATAAATGAAATCATTTAATCCCAATTTTTGTGTAAATTGCAAGTGTTGAATATTAGACGGTCCAAAGTCTCTTTAGATGATCAAATCATCTGGTAAAGTTTTGATGATAACAAAACTCAAAAGTATACATTTATATTTGATGATTTATATACATTGTGCAATTAACATTATTATTAAGTAACAGACACATGGACCATGAAGAGGTAAGTTTTCTTACTATTTTATTTTTATGTTATTGATTTTGTTTAAATTGATTTTATAGCATGATGTGCTTTAACGTTCAAATTTGTTCATAATGAAAATTATTCAAATTATTATGGAGTATTTAAATGTGATTAATTGATTTTATATGATATTATGATTTAACGTTCAAATTTGTTTATAATGAAAATTATTCAAATTATTATGAAGTATTTAAATGTGTACTCGTTATAACCTCGAGAGACTTATGTACTCGTTGTAACTGTTTTCTAAATAGTGAAACCTCTTGAACGATTCGTTCAAGGGAGAACTTGATGTAGCCCAAGAGATTAGGGTGAACCACTATAAAACTGCTTCATTTGTGCTTATGTATTCTTGCATTGGACAATCTTGCTTAGTGGTTTCTGTTTATAGCGAATTGAGTTCAGGCTCCATTCAATCTCCCCTTTTGGAGTCAGTTGTTCCTACAACAGGTTAGAAAGGATGAAGAAAATGAAAGATTGGAATATGAATGAAGAAAAGAATGAAAATGTTATAGTTGAAGACTCGCCTAGGCGAGAACAGTTCACTTAGGCGAGAATCATTCAGAATGAAGAGAACGTGCATTTGTTGTCTCGTCTAGGCGAGAAGAACTCGCTCTGGCGAGGTGATTGGGTCGCCCAGGCGAGAATTGTCCAGAGAGGTGTGAAATTTTATTGAAGGCCTCGCTTGAGCGAGACATGACTTGCCTGAGCAAGAAACATTTTTTCAGGATAAGGATCCCTTTAGCCTAAGGGAAAATTGGCTGGCTCAAGGGAGAATTTACTAACCCAAGGCACGAAAATGAGTTTAAGAAGGGGATTTGGTCTTCTTTGAAGGAGATTAGAAAGCTTTTGAAGGGTTAGAAGATACGAAATGCAACAGTGACTCTAAGCCAAGTCCAAACTCCACTTTCTCTTGCAATCTTCCTTTCTTTGGTTTGTAATGGCTACCATGGGTAGCAAAATCTTCATCTTTGGGATTGAATGTAATCTTTCAAACTCATTTGTATTTTGGTGATATTTATATATAATATTCAGTTTCTCCACAATCTTGGTATTTTCATCATGTGTTTACTGCTGAAATCTATCTGATAATAGAGTCTTGATTTTGATCCTTAGATTTAACTGGGAAGTACTTCTAAGAAGCTGACCTAGATGCGAATACTTGATATATTGGAATGCTAAGAATAGGTTTCGATCTATTGATTAATTTATAACATCTGTTCTTAATGTTGGGTAATTTACTGGATAGTTGAGGAATCAATGTTTAGGAAATTTCTTTATGAATTTCACGCTTGAGGAATCAATGTGAATGATATTTATATGTGCATCAATATTGAATAGTTATGAGTATTATGTGTTCTTGCCAAACTAAAATACAAATTAGTGAGATAGATGAAGTTCATTCCTATACTTTAATTATTGAATCTTTCAAAACATTGTTGTTACTTGTTAACTTAATATGTAGTCTATCTTTTATGTTTTTTTATTCTCTTTGAACAAAATTGTTCTCAAATTTTATATACTTAGTGAGTAGTGAAATCTAAAATTTTAACTGAAACTGTTTTCTGTGGAATCAACATCGTACTTCAAATTCATTATATTACTTTTGACTCGGTACACTTACCGGAAAGTCAATATGAACTCCGATACTCAAGGCATTTCTCGTTCAATAAAGAAAATATATAACAATAGTCAAACAATTTATTATCTTTTATCATAGAATGCTTACCTATTTATACCAATCGTGTTGAATCTCCACTTGTACAAATGATTAAAATAAGTCAAGTATGTTTTAAGATCTTCTTAATCGTGGTTTATGGATTATTTACTTTGTAATACTTACTAATTACGTGATTAGACTTTAATCTTAGTTGGTAGATGGTCATCGAGTCTCAGATGGCTAGACGGGAATATGTTATTTTGGATATTAATGTTAATTCTTCAAAAGGAGTGAGGCAATACTTCTAGAAATACTGTTCTCATATTTTAAATGTTTCTCTGCTGTTCAAACAGTGATGTGTTTTCCTTGGTACGTAGCAGTATTTGTAGCCTCACTTCACTTGCACCAATGCCATAATACATTGGAAAATAATACATTTGGTCTCTACAACCAAGATCCCCACGAGCAACACGATGATTATATCCATTGAACACTGATTACGTGGATATTACATGTTTATACAAGGTATCAGAGATCAACATTAATGTCCTCTTGTCGACCCCAATTTTCATCCAACCAATGGTCCAATTAGGTTCATTCCATCCTCTTCAGAACAGAATCAGTGTATTACTGGCCACAAGCCGTGTCTAACTATTGTCTCTATAGTAATTGCCAAAAAAATCGTCTTCAAATGGCCACTGATTGAAGTGTTTAATCACAAAAGTCTTGATGAACTCAAATCTGTATGCAGCATCAACGTGCGATACTATTAACTGACCAACTAATTACTCCGAATATTCTTATGAAGGCTGAATTATTAAACAAAAAACATGTTGACATAGTATAAATACTATGTTGATTTTTACTTATTTACACGTGTAGTTGTCGGCTACCATGACGACATTTTTGGTCTACCAATTGCATGGGAGGAAGAAAAAGAAGAGAGTGGCCAATGGAGGGTGGCGCAGCAGCTGAAAAAGTCTTCTTCACAGCCTTCTCATGCTCTCTCTTTCTTGCTTTCTTTATTTAAGGCCTTTAATGTGGCGGCTTCATGTGTAATCTACCCAACTAGTTCCTTCCACAATGGGCAAGGCCTCTAGTTCTTCCTCCTCTTCAATCACCAGCTGCAGGAACAACCCTTCCAATTCAACTGCTTCCTCTCTCACACACCAACATAGTCAAGACCTTCGCACAGATCTTAGGCTTGGACTCAGCATTTCCGCCACTCAACATGTTGGCTCTTCCACTTCAGGGTTTGTATATAGAGTATCTGCAAAAACATGATTTGTCTTTGTCATCATCAAATGGTACCCTCAGAAATTTAAGGGCTTTGGTACTGTTACTGAGAAACCCTCTTTCTATATCCCTCATTTGGTATGTTCAAACTCATTCAACTATACTGACTCAGTATCAAAGCTCTTAGATTTTGAAGGGTAGTTGTAGCAACTCTCTTTTATGACATCATGGGTTATTTTTTGCGGCTAGCTTGAAGTTTTTCACCCTCTCAAGTATATATTTGTGCCATTCTCATATGTTAGGGGGCACTGGCAACCGATGCAGCCACATCTAAGTAGTTTTTCACAAGCTACTGAAGTGAATGATTGCAGCGATCATAGCAGCTTCTTTGTGAAGGTGTACATGGAAGGCATTCCAATTGGTAGAAAGCTCAATTTGTTAGCTCATGATGGCTATCACGAGTTAGTAAAGACCCTCGAACAAATGTTTGACACCACCATTCTGTGTATAATCTATAATACTATCATTCTCTCATAGTTAATTATTTTTACTTTGTGTACGTAGCACAATAATAACAAAGGAATGTGGCTGTTTTTCACAGGGGGGACTGAGATGGATGGAGTGCAACAAGAGAGATGTCATGTTTTGACTTATGAAGATGGAGAAGGAGATTTGATTATGGTTGGGGACGTTCCTTGGGAGTAAGTTAACCATAATTTTTCTCTTACCAACACATTTTTTTTCCCATTTTTTTTTTGATAAAAAATTACTAATAGAATAAAAGTAAACATTTGCTTTCAAACAAAACCTAGTTTAGTTCAATTTAAGATCAAAATTCTACCCATTACTCCATGGAGCTTTTATATTTTCTTCCATTTTAAGCATTGATGTACTTGCCTTTTGGTCATGTAGGATGTTCCTTTCAGCTGTAAAAAGGTTGAAGATCACAAGGGTCGAGACATTCGGGTGATAAATGTTTACATATGACAAAAGATTGGTTCTTTTGTGACTTAAATTTAGTCCGGTAGAGTGAGATTCAATGTCAGTGGTCATCCATTATCAAAGTGATGTATATTCTTAGAGTATGTTTTGGATATTGGAAAGAATAAATATACTTTGACACTACTGTACAAAACCTATTTTAATAAAATAATATTATTTTTCAGTATTAAATAGAAGTAAATTACTGTTTGCAGTGTCAAAGTATCACTGCTCTATTGGAAAGGGTTCAGATAATGAGAAATAGAAAAATCAAAAGAAAAAGGAAATAGGAAAAAGAGTTCAAATAATGTTCTTGCCTTTTTATTGAGATATTTAAAACTTTTCAAATCTTCCAAAATTAGGAGATTTTGAAATAAAAGTGCTTCAAAAGTAATATAATTAAAATTATTACATTTTTTTTTTTATTTTCATCCTCTTATAAAATTTCTATATGAAAACAAAAAGCAAAAATGCCTTGTGTCTAAGTTTCCAGTGGCTTACCTTATTTTGGGCTTCAAGCTTTTCTCGTTACCGACATAATTTCTTCCTCGGCATTCTCTTACACAAAAAAATCAATAAACGAAAGGAAAATTGCACAAAAATATATGGTGATGACAGAAGGCAAAGATGAAACAGATGGTATGCGAGGAATAAGGAGCAATAAAGGGACAGACATAAAAGAATGTCGAGCACAATAAAGTAATGTTATACTATTATTCATATGCATTGTTTGATTTGATTAGTCTATATACACATTTGCTGTTTAGATTCGAATTTCATTCACACAAATGTTTGATTTTGATTAGTCAATATATACAAATCTGATCCAGACAAAACTAGAATTTAATTGGGGAATGGAATGAATTTGATTTGGGTAGTTGTCTAATCATTTAATAAATTCTACAAAGACACTTACAGAATATGTATGCACAATTCTCTGATGAGATAAAGACCCATCCATGTAGATTGGTAGAAGACAGGTTCCAACCTTTGCCCAATGTAACTTCACTTGACCCAAATTATTATGACATTGAAAGGTGTTGGCCCAGCAAATTCCCAAGATGGCACAAAATAAATAGACTGCTAAACTACCAAAACATATTTTACATCCTTTTAACGTAGTTCTCAAAGTTCTCCGTTAGAATTCTTTTCACAAAAATTTGCTTACTATTTTGTTTTCCATAATTGGAAGACACATTAACTGTGCTCATTTTTAAAGGTCAAAAGAATCAGCCTCAGATAAAGTGCAAAGATTTTATGAAATGACAGCATCCATGTGTTGGTTTCACTTTGATCGTTTGTTTTTCTTGTCATCTTGTGTGCTTCTTTTGGCATAGCATCTAATAATAAGGGCAAAGCGGATCATAAAAGTAGAAATTCTATATTCATAAACTTGAAATAAATTTCTAACGAAAATCCCACTAACCAGGTGTTTTTGGTAGAAATTTTTTATCAAAAATCAAATCACTTTTATTTAATCTCCATGGCAAGAATTAAGTCTTCATTTATTTTTTCAGGTTTCAATGTGCCATATCCCTTTTAAGATATATCAAATGTAAAGGTATAATAAGACTTACACTCTACTTAATGTTTATTTAATTCTTGATAAAAATATATATTTCACATACACAAAAAACGATTTTTCTTTTATATTTACCACTCAACATCTTAAATTTATGTAATGCGAACATACTTTAATATAAATGTTTTATAAAGTTGAATATCTTAAATTTATGACCTCATGTATAATATACCTGCAGTGGAAATATTCTAAAAATTATAAAAAAAAGTCTTAAAAATAATGCGACGGGATAGAATTTTTAAAAATTAAATAAAAACCTCTTCTAATAAAAATGACCTAAGTTAAAGAATAAAATTTTATCAAAATAAACCTATCTTGATGTGAGAATAATATATATCAAGAAAATAATTATTAACACAAGAATAGGGTTATTGGTTAAAAATAAATGTAAAAGAATTATTATATTATTTATCAAAAAAATTGTGTTATAATACAGATAGAAAGACTAAAAATCTCGACAGAAATTATTTATTATAATACATCAAAGGAGAAGTTTTCCTGTTTATTATTACTGTTGTTGTTTATTATTAATGGATGAAGACATTATAAAAGTACGTGAAAGAGTCCAAAATAATATATTGTTCATTAAAAGATGGATCTTCAAATAAATGTAGTATATTTTTTGTGCAAATAAAACAACTATATTACTGTTGAAAATTATATATATATATATATATATATATATATATATATATATATAATTAAAATAAAACAAAAATTTTTCTATATATATATTTTATAATTATAAAAAAAAATAAGAAAATA
>Ga0099825_1008176_pt1 | contig 12484 bp, 6 predicted proteins | sample SiratroredBW_FD_76838 | JGI IMG/M metagenome (GOLD analysis project Ga0099825, IMG submission 76838) | Root nodule microbial communities of legume samples collected from California, USA - Siratro red BW | ecosystem: Host-associated > Plants > Roots > Nodule | place: USA: California | collected...
AAATTAATATTAAAATGAATCTATCCAGGAATGAGACTTAAAACATTTTCCAACGGTAAAAATCCATTATTTATTATTAATTTTATTTTTATTTAAGTGGAGAACGTGGGTTGTTATCTGAGCGGTTTCAAAATTATTATTTACAAATATTTATTTTTTATTAAAAACAAATACGTGGAGTTATGGAGTGAGAATATGGGAGTCTACTAGCATTGACTCATTCTTTTTATTGTTATTTTTTATTATTTATTTATTATCTTGAACGTGTAAATCAAGTAAGCAGTTTGAAAACAGTCTTCCTTTTTTTTTATTTATTCTTTTTTTGAATATATATTTATTTTTATTTTGTTTTTATTATTTAATCATCAATTATTTAATATTTATTTATTTATTATTTTTTATTTTCGTTTTTTTTAATTATTTTTATTTTTTAATTGTTATCTTTTAATTACCACATTTTTAGTTTTCTCTTAATGGAAAAATTTGATATATATTTTTTAATTACTATTATTACTATTATTTTTTTTTTAAAACAAACTTTTAATAGACTGATTTCTTACTATTTCTTTTGTTATGAATTTTATTTTATTAATTTATTCATAGAATGTAATGGAACCAAAGTCTCTTTTTTATTTAAATGACAAAGTATAATAAAATTAGATGACACACCTTTTTTTTTTTATTTTTGTATTGTTTTATAATTTGAAATAATTTATTCGCCCGGATGAAATTGGGTGTTGACAATTGTGAAATCATAAAAGAACAAACCCAAATGAGTTTAGCCTTCCATGATGAAAGCGCAAGAACTACGAAAGAAAATAAAACTAGAGTTTATGTTATTCAGTCATGTGTCTCTTCATGCCTTCTCCAACCTCTATTTATAATATATTTTTCTTCAAAAATTAACTCAAAATTAATTCTGAGATATTATTCTTATAATTATCAGATGTTTTTGTATATCCCAAAGATTAATTTTGTAAATACTTTCCAGTAAAGCTTTAGATTTTTATTCTCCCAATTTCTTTCAGATATTTTGTTTCCAAATTCTATTCCAGATACATGCCTTTAGTCTTCAAACAATTCAACTCATAATAATTGAATTTGTTGTAAAGGATGCAAAATAATTGAAAAATATTTTCTCCAAATTAAGTAAGAATTGTAGAGGATCATATTTGTTCAAAATATGAAGGATATATTTGCAAAAGATTTGATGAGATCTGAAACCTATAGAATCTCTACAAATAATTAGAAGAAAAGTAAGAATGTTTAAAATCCAAGTTTAACCAATAATCTCAATGAAGGTCCAATTAATCCTAATTGGATAAATCTTATTTAAAGCAATAGATTTTTTCTCAGTTATAATCTAAGAAGGTCAGGGTTAAACACTATAAGTGTGAATAAAAATATGCTTATCAAGAAGAGAATGAAATTGAGGTTTGCTTGAGATATTTAGATTTAACAAGGAGGTATCAAATCATAATATATCATTGAAAAAACTAAATGGTAATTCACAAATTAAAAAACCCAAGACAGAGTTGAAAGTTCTTCCATCTCATTTGAAGTATGTCTTATTGGGAGAAAGCAAAAGTAAACTAGTTATCACCAATAGATCACTTTTTGAAGATGAAGAGAGAAGACTGATTGAGGTGTTGAAAGTGAATCAAGAAGCTATAAGTTGGACATTATCTGATCTTAAGGGTATTAGTTCTTCTTATTGTATTCATAAAATCCATATGGAAAAGGACTATAAACCTATATATAGCTTAGCCTCAAAGGCAATTGAATCCCACAAAGAGATAGTGAAGAAAGAGCTGCAAAAACTTTTTGAAGCAAGAATGATTTAGCCTATTTCAGAAAGTGCATGGGTTGTAATTCATGATGAGAAAAATGAGTTGGTACCTACTAGAAAAATGAATGGATGGATGATGTGCATTGATTATATGAAGTTGAATCAAGCTACGAGAAAAGATCATTTTCCATTACCTTTTATGGACCAGACGTTGGAAAGATTGACAGACAAAGCTTATTATTATTTTTTGGATGGTTATTTAAGGTATAATCAAATTATGGTCGACCTAAAATATCAAGAGAAGACTGCTTTTACTTATTCCTTTGGTGTTTTTGCCTATAAAAATTGTCATTTGGATTATGTAACGCTCTAACCACTTTCCAACCACATTTGCAGACTTGATGAAAAAATGCATTGAAGTTTTTATGGATGATTTTTCAGTTTTGGTTCTTCCTTCCAATCCTGTTTGGAGAATTGGGATACTGTATTGAAGAAGTGTGTTGAAACTAATTTGGTGCTTAATTGGGAGAAATGTCATTTCATGGTGACTAAAGGCATTGTGTTAGGCCACAAGATCTCTCGTAAAGGAATTGAAGTTGATAAAGCTAAAGTGGATGTGATTGAAAAATTGCCTCCTCTAGCAAACATGAAAGGATACGGAATAAGGATACTCCTTTTAATTTTGCTGATAATTGTTTATCTGCTTTTGGGATTTAAAAGAGAAACTTACATTTGCATTTGTGATTTCTGCTAGTGATTATGTAATAGGAGTAGTTTTAGGCCAAAGAAAAGATGTTTTTTTTCATGTAATACATTATACAAGTAAAGTCTTAAATGAAAATCAAGTCAAATAAAAAGAGTTACTTGCTATAATGTATGAATTGGAGAAATTTAGATCATATTTGATAGGTCCTAAAGTCATTGTTATTACACATCATACTGCAATTAAATATTTGTTGAATAAATTTGATTCTAAACCAAGATTGATAAGATGGTGCTTTTGTTGTAGGAATTTGATGTGGAGATAAAGGACAACAAGGGCTATGAAAGTAATGTAGCTAATCATTTATCTAGTTTGGTGAATGATGAGGTGACCAAATACAGGGAAGAAGTGTTGGATGAATTTCTAAACGAAAGGTTTTAGCATTCATGAAAGGACATTTCGGATATAGCTATTTTCAAAGTTACTGGAGTTATTCATGAAGATTTTGATTGGCGGCAAAGAAAAAGCTATTTAGAGATGCAAATTAATATGTTTGGGATGAACCTCATTTGTTCAAGATTGGTATTGATAATCTGTTGCAAAGATCTGTTATTACAGATGAAATTTATAATATATTGTGGCATTATCATGCATCTCCTTATGGGGATCATTTTAATGGAGAGAAAACTACTGCTAAAGTTCTTCAATCTGGGTTTTTGTAGCCCACTTTGTTTAAGGATGCACAAGCATATCTGAAGAGATGTGACAATTGTCAAAGAATTGGGAATATCACTAGAAGACATGAAATGGTAATGTTGAATGTTCAAGAGATTGAAATTTTTTATTGTTGGGGAATTGATTTTATAGGACCATTGCCATTGTCATACGAGAATGAATATATTTTAGTGGCAGTTGAATATGTCTGTTAATGGGTTGAACCCATTCCAACAGAGAAGGTTGATGCAAAAAATTGTCATTAAATTCCTTAAAAAGATTTTTGCATATTTGGTACTCCTAGAGTATTAATCAGTGATGAAAGCTCTCACTTTTGTAATGCTCGTCTTCGTAAGGTTTTAGAACATCATGGGGTGCATCATAACATTGCAATTGTCTTCAAACTAATGGTGATACATGCAAGGATGGAGCACCTAAGGAACAAGAGTGAGAGAAGATGTGAAAAATAAAGAGAGAAAGCATGACAAATAAAGAAGGAGCATGAAGAAAGAAAAAAAAGAGAAGAAGAAGAGTTGAGGTGTATGGTATTTTTGGAGTACTTTTTATAGCAAAATCAACTCTCCCAAGCTTAAAATCTGCTTAAATAATTGTTTATGAGAGTTAGAAAATGAATTTAATTACTAACTCATACTATTTCTGCCTAAAAATGGGCAGAAAAGCATTTGATTAAGACATACAAAAACATTGTTATCTTTACATACAAAATATTACATATGAATGTAAATCTATAAGTAAAATCACAATTTACATACGAAATATTACATTTAGATTGAAATTCCACTAGTAGAAAAATACATTTAATCACGGTTATACAAGGCTTATAAACGCGGTTCTAGAACCGTGGTAGATCTAACCGCGATAAAAAATACTGAAGATACTAGCGCGGTTGTATAACGGCAGTGAAAAGTATAACATACTACCGCGGTTATTTGTTAACAGCCGCAGTGGTAGGCCCAATTCGATTTTGAGCAGGTTGTGCCCAATTCTCTCCTTGCTCAACAGGTAGTGGACCAGGCTGAAGATCTCCAAGCCGTTTCGACCTTCTAGTTTCACTTCTCAACTTGAGATCTGCATCCTCAAGGTTGACGTGACGAGATCGATGAAGCTGGGATTCTGGCGGTTACGGAGCAGTCGGGGAGGCTAATGTGCGCCATGGAACACCCTTGCATGGCTTAGCTTTGTTGGCGGCGTGAGTAGCTCCCCATTCAAATCATAGCTCACTTGAGTAGCTCCCAAAGAATGACAAAATTCCAACAAACTCCAGCGATTGCTTCATCCGAAACGCTGCCACCACTGAAAACAAAAAGGTCCAAACCAAATTGAACACTCAATGAGCAAAACCAACAAACCAGCAAAACCCACAACTGTCACCGCACACACCGACAACATCCATCTCAAATCGATTCACACAAAAAAAACCTTCACAAATTAAAATAAAAACAAAAACACTGATATTCGAAACTCCACAGAAAATAAAAAGCAAACAAACCTCACAGATGGATCGGGCGAGCTGCGAAAATGGAAGGATCGGGGCGCGATTGGCGTAGAAACGAAAAATGAGGGCGATCGAAGTGAAGATCGTGAAAGAAGGAGTGAGGAAAGGGCGGAAAATGCGTAATGGTCGAAGAGGAAGAGGTGGAGGAGGCTTCGAAAGCATAACCAAAAAGTGAACGGGATCCCTAAAACAGGGGATACGAAGGCAGTTGTTAGTGGGAACCGTCTTCGTATCCCACATACGAAGGTGGTTCCCACTAACAACCACCTTCGTATCCTCCTACAATTTGTGATCCGAAATGAATGAGTGACCGAATATGTGATTGAATCAGTGACTGAATCAGTGACCAAAATCAGTGACCGAAATCAGTGACCGAATTTGTGACCGAATCGGTGACTGAATTTGTGACCGAATTTGTGACCGATTTTTTCGGTCACTGATTCGGTCACCAGTAGTGATCGATTTTTTCAATCACTAATTTCAGTCACTATTTAACAATTTTTTAGTAGTGATTTGATTTTTCAAGAACGACATCAAAAATAAAAATGGCATATTGTCGGATTATTGTGTCCAATTTTTAGTGTTCTTTTCCATTTTTCTTTGTAATTTTTTGTTGTTGTTTCCTTTTTTTTTCTCTCTTGATTTGATCTTTGTCTTGTTTATATTGTGTTTTGAATTTTTTCTGTATTAGTTTGAGAAAAATAAATAAATAGTTGGTTTAGTACAATAAATACTGACATATTTTATTTTTTAATACAATATGAAAAAATAACAATTTTAGTAAAAAAAAGTTTATTTGATTGCTTTGGTCTCCGTTAATAATTGATATGGATGCAATTGAGCGTGTGTATTAAGAGAAAATTAATATTTACATGCATTTAACTCTGAAGAGAACTACTAAAGATTTTAAATCTTTTCCTCTTAACAAACACTAGTGACAATTAGTAAATATCAAACACTTATTTAATTACCTCAGGCATTAATAAAATTTAAACAAAAGTAAAGTTTTTGTTTTAAGTCTACTTTTGTTTATTATATTAAAACAAAAATATGTGAATACTTGTTATATTAAATCAATTATTTATCCTTTATTTCATTATTCTAAAAAAATATATAAATATTTAAAAAATTATCAATATAATTTATGTAAGTGTAAAGTGACAAAGTTATGTTTCTCATGAATATGAATAAAAGTTTAGGAATTTAATTCTAAAGCAGACCAAATTTAATACTTTAGATATGTGACTAGTTGAAATATCAACATTTATAGTGATATCTTAACTTGATTTTAAAAAAAAAAAAGTTATATTATATTACAATCTATTAATTATGTCTTTTATCTATATGTATATATATATATATATATATATATATATAATTAATTATAATTTTATCATAATCCATATTTAATATTTTATTAATAGTTATAATATATAATCGATAAAAACCTTGGTTAACAAATTAAGGTTAAAGGATGACATATATAACAAATTTAAACAAAAATAAAAAGTATACGCAACCATATTCTTATTTATTGGTTGGCCTAGAGGCCGAGCCTTTATTTAACAGAAAACTAGAAAAACACTCCTTATTCAACCAAAGCACTCGAAATTCTAAAACAAACATAGAGATAATAGCACCATGATTTAACACACCAAGTGTTAAATGGCACACGTAATACGTAAAACTATACTTAATTGCTGGTCAACAATTACGTGTATATAATGAGCATGGTGGTGCTGGTCTCGCTTTCGATGGTGGAAAGCAACTTCTATAAGGCTTACTGGGATCACATTTAATAGCAGGTTTATTGCGGTCTCCCGTCTCAAACGACACGTCTGCATAATACCATATATGCATCATTAAGTGTTGTGCTCATATCTTATATCAAAATATTGTCTCAATTTGCATATACTAAGACATGTTACTTCTAGTGATCAAATTTAAGAAAAATCAAATAAAAGGAAAAACTTAAATTATTTGTTTATATTATTTACACAGAAAAGATCACCCAAACAAGTTATAAGAAGCAGGTTTCGTAAGTTTCAAGTGTGATAAAGGGTACGTTTGAACCAAAAATTGTGTATTAGATGGTGCAGTGTGACAAGGCCTTGCACACATACATGTCATGATGGAAAACGATATTATTATGAAGATGCGTATGAGAATTGAGGAAGTATAAGCGAGTATTATTACCCGTCAGTTCTCGAGCCAGAGTTGAGGTGGGAAGGATGAAAAGAGAAGCAAAGAGTAAGAAAGCAATAAGAATAGCCTTCATGATTGGCAAATGTTTGATAATGCTTAGAATATATTATTCAATTTTCTCTGTGCAATGATGTGAAGAGTGTTATCATGTATTTATAGCCTCAATTCAGTGAAGTAGGGACCTGTATACAGTGCTGCGAGAAGACTTGCGAGAAGACTTGCGAGAAGACTTCACAGTGCTGCGAGAAGACTTGCAAGAAGACTTCACAGTGCTGCAGAGACCGCCTGCATAGTTTAATTTTCTTTCAACCATAAGAAAATAGCACCTATTAGGTCATTCATATAAACTACATCAATATTAAATTTTTATACTTTTAGGATGCTTGACTCAGTCGTACATGATAAATTAATTTACTTCACTCCTCTTTTTCAAAAACAAAACGACTTCTATTTGTGGAAGTTTAGAACAATTGTTTTTACGAGGAACTAAGACTATGTCATATCTTGGGATAGAATGAATAAATAACTATTGAAAAAAAAAAAAAAACAAATATTTTAATATATATATATAAAGTGGGATAGAGGCGCTAGGGTATTTCCTATAAGGTAAATATTTATTTATGGAAATAAAATTCATTTTGTATTATGTTATACATCTAGATTATATCTTTCAAAATTCTAAATATATTTTAAATAAAATAAAAATATCATAATTTTAAATTGGCATTTTATTTTCATTCCCTTAATTAACCTGATGGGAATAGAAACATTATTTTTGTAATATTTTAGAAAATAGCTTTAGATTATAAACTTATTAGTAGCTATAGTTTAGTTTTATATATAAATAAGATGACACTTAAATACTTTTTTTAAAAAAAAAAGAAAAAGAGAAAAGTTTATATAAATAGAAAAATTAGTATTCAGGTTTCATTTTTATAAAAACTACCATCTTTCTCAGAAGTGGTTATTCCCCTTCTCTTTGTCTTCTCTATAAAACTTTGCTTTCCTTCCTTATCAAACTGATGATCCGAGATCACCTTTAAATTCTTTATGTCGAGTAGAACAAGAGTGTCCAATCAAATTCTTAAACAACATCTTCCTTAGAGTTAGTTTTAGGTCAATTTCGTTCTTGGTAGGGGTATTTTGCTCATGTTCTCTAAGGCACCAGAATGAGTATCTGTTGGTCCATTGTTCTAATAGTGTAGTCTAATCATTGATCAGAAACTTTTGATGTACATTAGATTTTCCGTGATTTTAGGTTTTTGGAACTCCTTTAAGGGTCTCTACTTTATACAAGTAATGGAGGTTATAATGCTTTTAATAGATATTGTGATTACATGTTTTATTAAGTATGAATTAGATGAATTTGAATTAAATTGAATGAATGTTTATGTATGATATGATGTAGTATAAATGGTTGCGAATTATATGAAACGGTGATCGAGACATAATATCTTCAAGAAAGGAGATAATCGTGTTGAGATTGTTAGGATGTGCATTGTTTGAGGACTTGTCGAAAAGGATGTATCCTGACTCTACTGGTACCTTAGAATCATATAGATTAAGGGTAATAGGTGGTGAGAATTGAAGGAGATTCATATAACTTAAACTGTATTTTAAAAGACCTGGCCAGGACAAATATATGGATTTACCTTGTCAGATGAGGTTATGTTCATTTGAGACTGTGTGGATTTACAATTGGAAGGGTCATCTGGCAAGTGCTAGCCTCTGAGTCTAACTCATTGCACGAGTCTTCTGAAAGTAGAGAGTCAAGTGTCTTTGCATGTAAGTCAATATATGTATGATATGAGTTATTTTAGAGATATGATAATGACAATGTGATGTATAAGATGAATCATTAAAGTCTCATGTTTGTATTTTGGTTGAGATAAAAAATTATAATTTATGAATATACATTTCTTTAAACTCTCTAGCTTACCCTTATTTTTGTGTGGTGTTTGTTTTATTTTTAAATCTGTGATGATTGTGGGTTACACGCGATGAGAGGATTTGACATATGGTGTGACTCCTCAGTGAGCTAATGAAGATGTTTTATGTTATTTTATTTTATTTTGTTATTGTGTGAAGATACTTTTATTAATTCTCATGTAGAGAAGTATATTTTGAAATACTCTTAATGTATGGAGATTTGTATTTAGGCTTATTATAGGATTTCTATATGATAGAGTTCTTATTATGTGAAAAACATGGGATGTTACATTTGGTGTCAAAGCAGATCGTCCTTAGGATGACCTAAGGGTAGTGGGTTTATTATGTGTCTTCTGCATGTATATTTTGTTGAAATTTAGTGTCGAGAAGTAGGCAAAATATTTGTAGTTGTATGTTTGGCAATGTGATCTTTAAAATTCTGGTTGTATTTGAGATAAGATGATTGTTATGAATGAAGAAGAATGTATTAAGAAAGAAAAAGAATCTTGATAAAGTGATGATGATGGGCACTTATAACTAGATCAAGATGGATTTTTATCTTAATTCTACACGTTTAGAGTACACTTAAAAGCCATGATTTGAACGATTAGCTGTATTTCGTGTGAAAATTGATGTTAGACATGTGTTGGATTTTATTGCAAGAATTTTTCTTTTATTAAATGTTTTAGTGGAACTTGAATGCTAGATATAAAGTACTTTGTGAAAATAAAGATAATAAATGGTCTAATGTATGTTATGTGCTCTGTTCTTGGTTTTTCTTGTTTGTGTGGAATTTTTGGTCTTTTTTTCATTATGTAGTAAATAGAAGGAAACATTGGACATCTTGCTTTATGGTTCTATGTAATGTGATTGTTTATGAAGTAGCAATTTGATTTGTGTGCAAATGTGTAATTATTCATATTATTCAAACTAGTCTTTTAAATACCATAGTCTGTTGTATTATTGAACACAGTTAAACCTAATATGCTCTAAATATACACAAATGACATAATGTCTTCCATTAGCAAAATTTTTCTTCTTATTTCTTTTGAAAATCTTTTCAACTGCTATATGTTAAATAGTACTTTTAATACGCCGCAAGGTATTTCGCCTTCAGATAATTTAGTCTGTTTATATTTAACTTTAGTTGTATCATATATTTTATAACAAGAATTATTACATAGAAGTTTGGCGTCATTCTTTTGATTGACAGTGAGTAAGTCAAGCTATGTTCATGACTTGATATTGATTTTTTTTTTTTTAAAATAAGTTTAATATCTTTCATCCATTTATGTTATGAAATAATTCCTGATGATCAGAGCTCAATACTTGTTTTAGTTCCTTTGACAATACATATTTTGTAACTGACTTTTCTCTTATATATATAAGAATAGGCCTTCTACAATACATATGAACATTTGTCAAATATTAAGATTTAGTTGTTTATTTTTTCTATTCTTTCTTGACTTGTCTTAATGTTTCATTATGATTTTATAGTTATCTCCTGCTTGAAACATGGGGAGACCATGGGTTTGTACTTAGTGGCTCATTTTTAGTTACTGTTTTCCTTTTTTTAGTATTAATTGATAAAATCCTACAATAAGAAGGAAGTGTGCTATTCTTGAACATTAACTAATTAAGGTCATCTGAACTTCAGGGTGATGTTAACGTTTAATGAATTATGTGCGAACTCTAGAAGGAGGTTGAATAGAACATAAGGCCTTTTCATATAAACACTAAATTGTTTACTAGATCATTTATACAACAAGAAGAACATAAAGACTTTATATTGGTTTACCCTAACACTTGGATTACATCCAATTCTCTTATAAGAATCTCTTAAAAGGTTCAACTATAATCAAACACTGATTCTAAAATGAGTAAACATGTCTCTCCTTATCATTTATCGTTATCATTTCTTAATTTCCCCCTAATACTAATATCTTTAAGTATTATTTTATGCCAATTCTAGCTACTACCAAACTAAGGCTTCTAGGAACAGTTGGCTCTAGAAGGGGGTTGAATGGAGCCTGAACTCAATTCCTATAAACAAAACCACCAAGCAAGATCGTCCAAGGCAATAATATATAAGCATATATGAAGTAGTTTTACACTGGTTTAACCCAATCTCTTGGGCTACATCCAGTTCTTCCTGGAACAAACTGTTCAAGAGGTTCCATTATATCATAAATGTTTACATTGAGTACACAAACCTCTTCAGGTTACACCGAGTACACAAACCTCTCTAGGTTACAACGAGTACACAAGCCTCTCCAATTTATATCAATCCCAATCGCTCCCCAAGATCAAGACCATTCAAGATTTAAAGCAAAAGAAAGAATAACGAAAGCTTTCAAGGGTTACTTCACAATGGTGAAGAATTACACAATGGTTTCGCACAACCCAAAAATCTAATTGGTCTTAGTAGTAGATTGACAATAGACACTCAATAAATACTCTAATTCTTCAAAGTATTGCATAATGTATTTCTCATTTTGCTTTTTGTCTATTTCAACTTGAAATTGTTCCTCTATATGTAGCTTTGTAGAAACTACTTGTTGCATGCTTGAAAGGTAAATCTTAACCATCTAATGTTGAAGCTAGCATTGGAAGAACAACTTTTATTATTGATTATGCATCAAAATTGTCTTTATCAGCATATAAAAACAATTTAAACAACACAAGATATCTTTAATTTGAAACAATTAATCATGTTTAAATATTTCATAATAATTTGAATAATTTCTATTATAAATAAATTTGAACGTTAAAGTACAATATTTTATAAAATTTGACTTTGATAGTTCTGGGAAAGTTACTTTAATTTGTTTTACAGATTTAGAAACAAATCAAATTAAAACTATGTGCAACAAAATCATTTTAAATTGCTTTTGTATTTAACTATAACAATATAACAGTTCAATCTTAATTTAAAAAATTTTATACAAATACATATAGGTAAATAAAATATGTTAAATCAAATTAATTTTATTATAAGTAAAACATGATAAAACCATGGACCAAGGTGCAGAAAATGATTTGATCTCAAAATCAAATTGAAAGCAGATTTTAAAACATATTTAAAACATTTACTATTTTTATATCTATTTATTTTAAGCTTTCTTCTTCTTTTAATTTTAAACAAAATTAATATAATAAAATAATACTAAATATATACTTATCTGGGTCTACGGTTCATTTATACATACTCATCATGCTTAAAGATATGTGAATATTACTGTAAAAGACACATAAGATCACCAAATACAAACACATCCTTGGAATATTGTTATCACCAAAACTTTATTAGATGATTAGATCATCTAAAGGGACTTTGGACCATCTAATGATTCAATATGGTTGATTATTAAAAAATAGCACAATAGGTTGTTTACTTCATAAATACAAACACTAAAGTATAGAGAATATTGATTAGCAAAGCTTTAATGTAGATAATGGTTGTAGTTGTTGTCTATGTATGCTTCTGCACCTTATATATATATATATATATATATATATATATATATATATATATATATATATATACTCATATTTTGTGTGTTTTGTAGTGTAGTATTTTTATTTATATTTTTTTTGTATTTTTTATTATAAAATATTTTAAACTTAT
>Ga0099825_1008177_pt1 | contig 12482 bp, 8 predicted proteins | sample SiratroredBW_FD_76838 | JGI IMG/M metagenome (GOLD analysis project Ga0099825, IMG submission 76838) | Root nodule microbial communities of legume samples collected from California, USA - Siratro red BW | ecosystem: Host-associated > Plants > Roots > Nodule | place: USA: California | collected...
CTAAACACTGTTATATATATATATATATATATATATATATATATATATATATATATATATATTAAAATGTTAGTAGAATAAAACAGGCTAGTCAAAGTTGATGAAAATAAAGGAAAATCAAAATATAAAAACAATTTTAGTTATTTTTTCTATTTATGGATTTGTTTATTCTATAATTGGCAGGGAATATTTATTTTTGAAATCTTGTTTAAAATATTGAATTCATACAAACTAATATCTTATTAGTTTCTACGGAAGATCATTGTTATATAATTTACTTATATGTTTATAATTTATACACTTTGTAATTTAGCATATTATTAAAATTAAATTCAATAATAATTTATCCCGACTCCATTATAATAAAATAAATAAAACATAGGTAGCTTGTATATGTATTGAATTATGGATGTAGATGGTGTGAGTTTGAGTTGATCTGAAGCTCATCACTCATATTTGTCCATCTTAGTCATTGATGAATTTCTCAAGGACATGCTCCTCCGTCCACCACATGAAACACCTGTCCGTCATCGTTATTCTTGCAAACTACTACTTAAACTTCTAAAATAACTATGTCATCTAACATTTTCAGTATAAAAATTAAAAGAGCAAGCATAAAATTCTTACATTAAATAAATGCATTTGCAAAACTCCTAAAAAAATATTGTAATTGCTATTATTATTAACAACTGGACATATTTTTATGATAATAAAAAATAAAGTATAAGTGAAAAGAGAGTTATTATGATAGTTATTAAAGCGAAATCAATAGAATTACTAAAAAACTTAACAAAGCAGCAGTTAAAAAAATCTTCATTATTGTTAATTGTTATAAATAAAATATATCGAAGAAGTTTAATTAATATAAAATAAAAAATAAGATAAATAATGGTTCAATAGTAAGATTCTTGTCTTGATAAAAAAAAAACATTTGCATAATTAAAACCGTCTAAATAAAAAAGAGATTTTTACTGCCCTGTCCATATCAATATTTATTTTCCATTTCAAACCTTATTATATGGATTATTCATTTAAGTGAATTTGTTTTTATCAAATAGACATCAGAAGTATTATATAAATGCTAAGCTAATTATTTAATACTGTGGTTTAGTGCGATGATAAAAACATGCAGCTGGACCAAAAAATAAATAAATTCACAAGATATTTTATTGTTTAAAAATAATATATTAAGATACAATAAAAATATTTAAAACCAACATGTTAAGATACAATCAAACTACAAAATTAAGTTGTTAAGTAATAGTTTTTCATAATTTTCAAGATTAAGGATAAAATCTCGTGTTTTCATTATTTAAAAAAATAGAACATAGACTATCATTATATACAGTTGTATAGTTACAAAATTATAGACTTCGTATATGGTAAATTTGTTTTTGTAATAATTATCATAAAAATCTATTGATTTTAATTGATTGAGCGTGTAGTATTTTTAATAAAAAAATATTTTTACTCTTTAAGTGTATAATAATTGAATTTTTGTTTTAAAATGAAATACTATATTTTTTTCATGTAAAAAATACCATATCAATGACGAATCAAACTTAAATTATTTAATTTTTGTTCCATATATATATATATATATATATATATATACATATATATTTCATAATATTTATATTTATATATAGATTATAGATGAGTTTTAGCATTTTCTTTTGTATTATTATTCACCGTTAAGTATTTAAAAAGTAGAAGAGAGAGTTTAGAGGCAGTGCTGAACCTCCGTCAAAGCCAAGCAACAGTGTTCCCATCATTTGCGTCACAGAAGAGAGAGAAACCATTTCTAGAGAGAGAAACTCGCAGTCGCAGACATGTCTTCCTTCGATGCCTTCACCGATGACTTGAACGTCAACTCTTCTTCCACTCACCAACACGACGATGAGGAGGACAACTTCTCCGGCTACGGCGGCTACTCTTCCTTCACCGGTGGGTTTTCCGCCGATGGAGATGTCGCCGTCGATCACTCCGCCGCCGCATCGCCGGAGATCTACGGCTTTACTGATCCGACTCCCGCTTACTCTCAGTCTCCCTTCGAATCGGCCTCTGTAGAGAACGGAAACGAAAACGGAAACGGCTACGGTGATGGCGACGGAGTTTTCGTCTCCGACGGTCCAGTGCTACCGCCACCTACCGAGATGGAGCCGGAGGAGGGTTACGCTCTTCGCGAGTGGCGCCGGTGAGTGGTTGTTTGCAATTTCCTCTTCCCTTTCGTGAATTTGTTGGATCTCGTTTGAATTGCTTAGATCTGCGATGATTTTGCTTTAATCAAAAAGTTTTCTCGCTAAGTGTCTCGCGGTTGCTTGTAAGCAATTAGGACAGTGACTCGGGAGTGGGAATGGTTGATCTTACTTGTAGAAAGCGAATTGGTGAACTTAGGTCAATTGGATTTTACTTCAAGCAGTTAGTTGAGCTGTGGTAAGATATGTGACTATTTCGCTGAGATTTAGGGTATCGCTTTTTGTATGCTTGGGAATCGAGTGGAATCGATTTATATCCATCAATTGTAGGTCTATGTTTGGAGAATAATGAGCGAGGGGATGATTATTTTTCACTCATGGATGTTGGATTTCTATAGTCTATAATTATTTTGAGGTGAGGTGCTTTTAGGGTAAATTGCTTCGTGTAAAAAATGTAAGGTTTCGGTTCGGACTGAATTCCAGTCCCTGTGATTTGATGGTTTTAGGGTTTTGTCTGTGTGATCACTTAATTTGACTAGATGTTGGCTTCACAATAATCATTGTTTGATTCCTTCTCCTTGGGAATGAGATGATCAATTGATCATATTCTAAAGTTGACTCTTGTTGACTGTTGAGCTTAGGGCTGGCAAGCAACTTATACTGAACTTAAATGTTGATAAATTTTGATGAGGGTTGTATAGGATCCTCTTGATCTTGGTTTTTTTGCTAGTATGCTATGGAAGTTATACTTTATTTATACAATTTAATTCAGTGTGCTTCTTAAATTGACGGAGATTGCAGAATTTTTATCTCCTTTTCTTTTCTTCCCATGTGCTTGAGGGAGTGATAAGATATTTAGCTATGCAAATAAGCTTGATTTATCATGTGTATAAAAGCTAAAAAGAAAATTAACTCATGTAAATGTATGTTAACTGATGCAACTATCATGTCTTCATACCCTTGAAACATTTTTGCTTGCCCTGATTAACCTGTGTGTTCCACATTCTTTGAACAGACAACTGAACTTTCCATCTTTGATTTATATGGTTTTTAAATGTTCTCTTCTCTAATATGATGGTAGCTCTCATACTAGTCGGTGGTGTGCTATAGTGGAGTATTAGATTATCCTTGTGGCTGTAATAGTTGTCAAAATAGCAGTTTTTTGTATTATGGTAGCACTACCATGATATAGGGAGTCCAAAAGCACATTTTGTAATCATTTTCTTAATCTCTCATCTTGGGCCACTAAAATTTAAGATCTTTTGTAAGTTTGCTGAACTCATTTATGATAAAAAACGAATGCCTTTGGCTTTCCTTGTGCAGTCAAAATGCCATTCTCCTAGAAGAGAAGGAGAAAAGGGAAAAAGAGATGAGATTGAAGATTATTGAAGAAGCTGAGGAGTATAAGGTGGCTTTCTATGAGAAGAGGAAGGTTAATGTTGAGTCTAGCAAGGTTCAAAATAGAGAGAGGGAGAAGGTGAGTTATACTTGCATGAAGACATCATCTTTAGCTGATGTGTTTTTTCCTGTTCTAATAGAGAATGAAATTTGTCTGTCGAGCAGTTATTCTTGGCTAATCAAGAGAAATTTCACAAAGAGGCAGACAAAGCTTATTGGAAAGCAATTGCAGAGCTCATTCCTCGTGAAGTTCCCAACATTGAAAAGAAAAGGGGCAAAAAGGATCAGGACAAGAAGCCATCAATTACAGTCATTCAAGGCCCAAAGCCTGGGAAACCCACGGACCTGGCTAGGTTGCGGCAAATACTGTTAAAGCTGAAGCATACACCGCCACCTCACATGATTCCTCCACCACCTGCTCCTGCTAAAGATGCCAAAGACGGTAAGGATGGAAAAGAGAAAGCATCAAAAGCAACTGGATCTGCAGCAGAAGGTGCAACTGCTTCACAACCAAAGGATGCTGCCTCTAATGGCGCCGCAGACGAACCACAGAAAGAAGCTCCTGCCACTGAGAAACTGGCTGCTGCATGATTTTTGCTTATCATACCTCAGTTCCCCTTTAATCTTTCTTCTGCCATCTCTTTCTCCACCTGCTGTCTTTAATGAATCCTTTTGCCCTGTTACTAGTTTCTAATGCTTATTGGTTGCATTTTATTACCAACTTTAAGGTTTTGTATGAATTAAATCCATTGACAACTATGACGTGGAGATTCAATGATCATAGGTTTAAATACATCCTTTTAGACAGAAAGTATATGTTGGGATTGCCGACTGCTGGTGGTGGTGGTGTCAAACAGACTTTTCCGGTGTTTAATTTCCATTATTTGTGCTGTAAGATTAAGTTTTATTAGCCTTGATTAAATTTGGTTTTTGCATCTTTAAAAATGGTCGATCTTGGTCTTTAGAAATTTTAAATTTTTTAGAAATGATTTATATCATATTTATTGAAGATATGTAATATCTTTATACATGTTGGGCACATGTTATATTAAAATCTTTAAAGATATTGTACGGTTTATAGGAATTATTTAAAATATTAAGAAGACTAAAGTAAATAAGAAGTTTAGATTAAAATTAAATTATATTTATAAAGATTACAAGTATATTTAGTCTTATTTGATAAAGTAATCTATTGACAAGAATGTTATTTAGATAGTGACATTTTTAGAATTCGAATCTTATAGCACTCAGTTAAAATGATGCAAATTATTATCATGTGTGTTATAACTCATGTCATCTATTATACCAAAAAAAAAATGATTCAGGTAAACTTTGTCTAGTTGCTTGACTTCCTAAGAGCAAAAGTTTTAGGATTTGACTTCAAAATGATAGAGAAATTATAAAGTGAAGGTGAAAATGAATCTATCATTTATTTAAATCAAAATAACTCTTTTAAGTTTTAATTTATTTTAAATTAATAACAAATGCATTATTCCTTTTTATTTTATTACTGTTGAATTTAGAAAGCCCTTAATCAATAAAAATAATCACACACACAATCAATAAAGTAATGCAATATAATCAGACATACTCTACAGGTTTCAACATGCACTAGCATGAGATTGCTTTCATGCCGTGTTATACTTTTTGATAACTAAATTGAAAAGAAATAACATAAGACAATCAAACAATATTTTAAAAACAAAAACTACTCTGCAATACACGTCACCTTGGGGTGACCTGAGTAATAGCAAAATGAGTAGAGGTAACAAAAGGAACAGGCTGTGAGTTCCTTCTAGAAGATTCTCCTTCATCTGTGAATAATCCTGGTGCAGTAAGTTCTTTCTCATTGAGTTGGATTGTCTTGGATAATAGCATATTAACAACTTGTATCATCAAAGGCCTTCTACTTGCTGCTGCCTGTGTGCAGAAAAGTGCAACCTTCATGTATCTCATTACCTCTTCCTCAGGAAACTCTTCCATGTCTGGATCCACAAACTCCAACAATCTCCCCTCCTCATAAAGTTGCCAGGCCTGTTAGACCAAATAATAACTATCATTATGTCCACTCCAAAGTTCCACAATATGAATAGCATACAAGTAAATAAATACTATCAAATTTCAAGATAGGAATAATTATTAATCATCTTCTAAATCCAATTCTCTTCTTTCTCATCTTTTATTACTGTTATTGTTTTTGTTCCAAATTGAAATCTTATTGCTTTTAGTCCCTAATAGATTGGATCATCTCTGATTTTAGTCTAACTTTTAAAATGAAATGTTTTTGTTCCTAATTTTTTTAAACATCCAAACTTTAGTCCCTAATAAAACCTCACCCCAGCAGTAGTTGTATAGTATACTGAATGGAACCTCATGATTTTAAAGAACCAAATCCAAAGATGACCAATTTTTTAGGAACATACCAATATATTAGGTTAAATGGGACAAGGTAATGGAGAGATAATGAACAAACAAGGTAGTAAGTAATAAGGATATGATAGGATTTCATAGGCTAAATATTATTAACCTGGATATTTACAAAGCATTAAATGTACAATGTTGCAAAGTAATTCATAAAACTAATGTTTATGTACCCATTCCAAGAGGAATTTGTGTGATCCTCCTTCGTTGGTCCTCTTGGCACTGCTTCTGCCACTAACTATTTCAAGCACAAGAACTCCAAAACTGTATATATCAGCCTTCTTGGTTAACTGGCCCCCTAATGCATATTCCGGTGCTAAGTAACCACTGCATAAATATAACCACTACCTTATTAATGAGTTCCATAATCCATTGTTCAAGTATAAATCTTGAAATGCAAAATTTATATAGTGGATAAAGATTTATATGTTGTCACAATGTCAATAAATCAGTGATAGATGTGACTTTTAAGTATTTATTCTAAATGCCACTAAACACATAGGTCGATTTGTGATCAAATATTCTTAACATTGGAAGAGCATAGACTACTTATTCTAAAAACTCTTTACTTACGTTGTCCCAGCAATTCTTGTGCTAACATGAGTGATACCATCTGGAAATAATTTAGCCAACCCAAAATCGCCTATTTTGGGATTGAAATTTTTGTCAAGTAGTACATTACTAGCTTTGATGTCTCTATGCACAATTGGTGGTGAAAGTTCTTCATGAAGAAAAGCAAGACCCTTAGCAGTACCTACACAGATAGCAGATCTTTTTCTCCAGTCTAATTTAATGTTTTCATTCCTTGTGCCTACAGAAGACAGAATAAGGAAATAAATGTTACATGTTCTATCATCTGTATATGGAGTTAATTTGTGACTTAATAACTTACTGCAAGCATTTGACATATTTACCAAGTAGTGCACTATTGAGGCTCCCATTTTCCACATACTCGTATACTAAGGTACGACTAGGTCCTTGGATGCAGAATCCAATCAATTCTACAAGGTTTGGATGTGTGACATTTGACAAAGTTTTAATTTCAGTCAAAAATTCACGAACACCCTGCTTTGACCAGTTTGAGAGAGTCTTCACTGCTATACGCCTTCCATCTCTTAAGGTTCCCTACCAAAATTGTCACATGAGTATTTAGAATGGCTTAACATCAATAAAAGCCTAAAATGATGAAATGTGATACAATTACTTGGTACCTTTTACTCTTCAATAGCTTACCACATATTCAGTGTCCTCAAAACTACATAGAACAACACTTTTTTACTAACTCGCTTGAAAGCATTTTGGATTTTATTAGATTAAAATAATGGAGGAATTTACTTGCTGATATTAGAGTAATACTTATGTGGTTCAAGCACAACATTGAAGCCCTGCATACAGATCAAAAGAGCTCTTCAACTTGCCTCTGAATTTTGGAGGTTTAGCTATGGTAATAGTATGTTTGCTTGATAATCAAATCAAGCAAAATTCAAGTCCAATTCTCAAATCTACATAGAAGCTCCTCCATTCAGTTTCAAGTTTTTACAGTGATGAACCTTAACATACTCTAGGTCTTAAGACTATGCTTTGATTTGATTAACATACTCTAGGCTAATCAAATGCTTCTTTGTCTTCTACTTCAACATGGTTGGTCTCAATGAAGAATTTAAGTGGGTAAAATTCATATTTATTTCATGCATGCAAGTTATAGAAGCACCAGAACTCTGAATACCTGGTAAACGGTTCCAAAACCTCCTCGTCCTATCTTATTGTTTGAGTGATAATTATCAGTTGCCAATCTCAGTTCTGTATCAGAAAATTGCCTAACATTATCAAGGGGATAACCTGCACAACAAAAGAATACATATCAATATAAACGGCAAGAAAACAATTCTATAGGTTAATAACCGTTGACCACAAAACCATTAAAACGAATTTATTTACAATATTTAGCACACATAATTCCAAATCCTCACCATCAATTTCGCCAGCAACATTAGAAGAGCGTCTTTTCTTAGCAGATTTGGCTCCAAAGCAGCCACAAGTCATAATGATCCTCGTATACTCTGCAATCTGCATAATCTAACATAAGGCTATTAAGAGACAAAGATATGCGCTGGCACGGCATGCATGGTCTCTTCAAATCAAAGAATCAAACACAAAACTCAAGAACAAAACCCAGAAGCCTTTTAAAAAAAGATTTCTACTTTTAGCAAAAGCAAAAGTTTTCAGAATCTGAAACAAAGTAAAAACACCAAATTTTTTGTATTATTTTACAAAGAGTGTTATTTTTGAGAGAGTACCTTATCTGGCTGATAAGAAAAATGAGGTGGAAACAGAGGTGTGGTAGTATTAACAAAGGCTTAAGGTTGAATGAACAATGAGAAACAAAATCTGAAACGTGATGTAATGTGAAAATACACTTTATTAGTTCTCACATGATTGAAGTTTGAAAGCAAGGAAATGTTGCATATAGCCGCCAGCCCGCCAGTGATTATAAAAATGGAAACTTGAGACAGTGTTGTCTGGTGCAGTTAGTTTCTCTCACTAATTCTCAACACCATTTTCAACACGCATCTTTCGCCTTATCTTTTCATTTATCTCAATTGCTTCAATCTTCTTCCAATTTTTTTCATAATCCCAATTACACTAAACCATATTCTACATGGGACCTAGTCGAAATCTATGAGTGAATTTTTGTGTGTGAATATCTTAAATCTACATATTAAAGACACATATTTCATTTTAACAGCCCTATATTGTAAATATTTTAAATGGTTCAAAATATCATAATTTGATTAATCTATAGATAACGTGCAGACAAACATAATTTTTTTTTATAAATTAATCACAGAAATCAAATGAAATTATAAACAGTCCCATATGTCGGCGCGAGTTCCCACTTGGTCACACTGAAGTGGAAACCGACCTTACCTCTTTTAGTTAAATCTCCACCTTTGTTGGGTCAATGCCTATAACATTATTTTGTAAATAAATTTCATTCTTATAAATTAAATTATTTATATCATCACCATGTGTATATTCTGTGTTTATTGTTATGCATCAAGCTTTTACAGATTGGTGTGGTTTCAGGAAGGTAGCTTTTACAGATTGGTGTGGTTTCAGGAAGGTGGCGTAATGTCACCGTTGAGATCATATTAATGACATTGAATGTAATTTTTCTCAACATTTAATTACACTTCTTTCAAAATGTTTTTAGAAAGTAAAAATAGATCTTTTTCACATAAAAATAATTTTATACACTGTGGTTATAATTCAGTGGTCCCTTTCTTTAATAAGCTCAGATAGGTCGAACATGGGAGAAATTTATCTATAACTTTTTTTTATTCTTATATTTGAGATTCTACTGCTGAAAGGGCTGGGGTATTTCTTCATGCATTTCATATTTTCTTTTTTAAAAATTTCTTTTAGTTTCTGGAATGTGGAAAGGTGACTAAAAATTTCATAAAATGCGGGAATTTCAGCTCAAGGGTTAGGGGTGGGCAATACCTTATTGGGCTTGTGGGCTTCATTATTTTTATCGAATTTATAATTTTTTGTTAAATTTTCTATATTATTTTTATTATATCTTCAAAATAAATTATTTTTATATATTAAAAACATATATATTTTTAAATATCAACATTAGTGTATTTTGATGTTCCTGTTAAGAAAATAGAGTAATGAGAAAATTGTAATGAAGAATGATGTAAAAGAACATTTTACAGAGTTGAAGGTGAAAACAAAATGCCTAGAAGAACTAGTTTTAGGCAATTTTCAATCGCCAATATTTTTTTAATACTTTTTTTTTACTAAAATTTCAGTATAGCAATTTCTGTTTGTCTTCGACATCCAGAAAATATTAATTTATTTCAATTTAAGCATAATATGATATAATTTAATTTAGTTCATTTAAAATATTGTATACTTTAATTTAGTTTTATCAAACTACCTATAAAGTTTAATTTAATTTTACAATAATTTAGTTTTACTAATGAATTTTCAATTTTCTATTTTTTAATATACGTTTTTTTTAACCTAAATTCGAGTTAATTAGTTTGGATGTTTAATGGATCAAGAATAACGACATTGAATCGTGCATATGAGTTTTGTTGGTTTATGAAAAGACTTTCAAATAATTGAACCGATATTCAACTGAAAAAAATCAATCACATGTAATTTAATTTTTGTTGTGCTGATTTAATTTAAAATATGTATACCAAGTAAACTAAATCAATTCAACTAATCCAAATTGTTTTGACTTCTTATGTTCATTGGTATTGGTTAAAAGCAAATAAAGAATGTGAAAGATTAGATGGTAAGCATTCTTCTTGAAAAAACCATGGATTGCGTAGTTTTATTGGTGCCATAACCTGTGGCGGCTGCCATACTTAATACTTAATTAGTACAATCTTGCATTACACTACAACAATCATTTTCATTCAAATTTCAACTTTTTGTGCACCTTTAAAATAACATATTAACGTAAATTTTCCATTATAGTCTAATTAACCTATATAATATTAATTGTGAATGCCGAAAATAACATGGTCATAGTCAAACAATCTTTTCCTTTTGTAAAAGGATAGGAAGAGTTAGATAAACAACACGTTCTTTATTTTAAAATATGCCATCATAATAGGGAAAATGACGTTACGTCCAGTTCAAAATTAATCTCTTCAACTTGAAAAAAAAAAAGATAAATAATGAGATAAGAGAGTTTTATTACCTTATTCCTTTAATTTTGTTTTTGTTTAGGGTTTATTTTCTGTGTGATTTGGTCATTTACTTTTTTTTTAATTTCGTTTAAATAATTTGAGTTTTTTTTAATAATTTTTTGGGACTGTATACTCTTCGTTATGAGAGTTAATTTGTTAAAACAGTGAAATGAGAAACAAAAATGTTACATCATCACATCACGTTTATTTAAGCATATGTATTATTAATTAGAGGTGACAGATTAATTAGGTCAAAGTATTATATACAATTAATTGAAATGGATACATATAGTTATACTTAAATATAGTAGTAATTGGATCTGAATTTATTTTAATATTAATTTTTTTATTAGTGTTAAAAAAATTTACGTTTATAAAATAATAATGATAAGCGTATATCTTATTTTTTAAGAACATGAAGTATTTAAGAAAATTACAGAGTAAAAATCTAAAACTTAAATTAATACAAATTTTCTATATTTATATATTTTTTACGAAAAGCGGATGGGCTCGTTAAATTAGCTTTAGGCCGTTTACTTCCTTCATTCTCATTAAATTATCTTTTTAAACGAATTTTTAAAATTCTAAAACTTTCTAAAGTATATTAATTAAGAAGCTTCTCAGTTATATGGTTCAAAGCATTTTGAAGAACAATATATTTCTGACTGGACATTTTCTATGGCATTCGAAATGTATAATCCAAAATTGATTTTCCATATTTTAAATTAATTACTTTCATAAGATAATTTTTAACAAAGGAATAATGCATCCAAAATAACTTAAAATATATTTCAAAATAAACCAAATTTTTGAAACCGGAACACAGTTTTTAAACCCCTCCAAAAAGCTTGATCCGGTGTGGTTAATATTCTTGAAATAATACATGAACAAACATACTTCTAAAAGAATGTGTTTTGCACATAGTTAATCATGAGTGCATTTTTCTTATGTTTATTGCATCTTTTCAAGTGCCACCATATTTCATAATCAAAGAGATTATATGGTATGGTATATTTCTAACTTTTAATCATTATTATTATGTATATGTATGTATTATTGGATATTTATGTTTTTATTTACTATTTTGAAATTTGTTTTAAAAAGTGAACAAGTTAGTCTTCTACCATTATAACCTATCCCACTTATTTTCACATTGGTTTCTATATTAGTTCTATTATTCATATATATCATTGATGACACTTTAAATATGAAAAAAAATACATATAGTTATTGCCCGTAGTTCAAAGCATTGAAATGGAAAAGGTTGAATAGGTTGACCAAACAAGAGTCTTTGACAACGTGTTTTTAATACTTTGTCACAACATCTACTCCAGAACCATAACATTATTTCCAGACTAATATAAAGTAATTCATAATTAGCATGAAATTAATTAAATTTATTTAGGATGTGATTTTGCATGAATATGATATTTTGGATGAAGCAGACACAAGCCTCTGCCGACGACTACTGTGCCCTCTTTTGCTTGCAATAAATAAGTGCCACACATGCAAAAACAAAAAACCAAAAGCCTATGCACATTTCTTCACAATCTTAGTTAGTTTCAATAATCTTCTTTATAAACAACCAAAACTGTTACTTCAACTTAAAATTAATTTATAAGCCGTTAAACTTTTTAAAAACTATTTACCAAATTTTTGGTATATATATATATATATATATATATATATATATATATATATATATATATATATATATATATATATATATATATATATTTTTTTTTATATATAA
>Ga0099825_1008183_pt1 | contig 12477 bp, 3 predicted proteins | sample SiratroredBW_FD_76838 | JGI IMG/M metagenome (GOLD analysis project Ga0099825, IMG submission 76838) | Root nodule microbial communities of legume samples collected from California, USA - Siratro red BW | ecosystem: Host-associated > Plants > Roots > Nodule | place: USA: California | collected...
AAAATATATATATATATATATATATATATATATATATATATATATATATATATATATATATATATATATATATATATATATATATTGTGGTGTATTTCAGTCCTTAAACTAATTCATATTTTGAACATTCCAAACCAACAACAAGAAGACAAATGAATAAAAAACTTAGATGCCTACCATGTATATTTAATTTACGTTGCAGAATATGACTAAAATAATGAAACGACTTGAGCATTCACATTAATTTATTTTATGCGTCCTATCCGCACACAAGCAGCTAGTATAATATGACTATAAAATAAACATGAATATATATATAAATTAGGTTTGGTTTTTCGTTAAAAAATCGTACAAAAGTAATACTAACGTAAAGTTTAGGATGTGTGTTGACAGATGAAGGACATTAAGAAGCTCTGGGTCACAGAGTTGTAGCTGTAATTCAGAAATTGAAGCGGGTTGGGTAGGAAGTGCCAAGAAGAAGAGAAAAAAACAATCTGAACTGAACAATAATGGTTTCCCCACCAACTTGCTCAATACAATCGCTTTTGTGAATATTCAATTGAAAGATTCATGAAGTGGGTAGGAACTTAGAGCATAATCCCTTGACGAGTGCAACCATTTGGGAAACAGATTCAGAGCATACCAACAAAGGTTTTGAGTTTTTTTTTTTTCTTCATATGATTGAAATTAAGATATGTTTTTAAATTTAGAAGGCTCATCAATTGTTTGAATGCCATGCCATGACCGTAATAAAGGATCGATTAATTAAATAAAGAAACAGAAAGTGAGGCTTGATTGAAGCCTTGAGTCTGCCCAAGCCGCGACAAAAGCCCCATGTCGACCTTCGTGCGAGGATTTATACTTTTCATGCAACACCAAGAGGCAGTAGCATTACTCAATTACTTTACAAAAATAGCTATTACTTGTACCATTTCTTTATTCATGATATCGACACTCACTACCACCACATTATATATACATATACCTCTTCATTCTAATCTTCTTTTCATCATTAAAGTTAGCGATTTTGTATTTATTATATTAAAAAAAGTAAATATATCTTTCCCTCGTTTCTCTGTGTATATACTTTTTGTTTCTAACAAGAACAACACTGAAATTTTCTTTTTGTCCATTTTGACGGTGGCAGGCTTATGAATTATGAGATGTTCAAATCTACCTCTCCTCTGCTTGGTGTTGGGTATCGGCATAAATAACCTCTCTTGCTGTCTCTCAATTCCCTTTCTTTGTATGCCCCATTCTCCCATTAATATACTACTTCGATTATATAGACAATAGATTATCCGAATCTTCTATAGAACTCACTAACTTAAGCTTTCGTAACACTGCTACACTTTCTTATTCTCTAATTACTGCTGATATTCAATTGCATGCCTTCTGCAATTACTTTTATGTTAATCCTTGTTAACAATTTGAGTGGTAGAAAAACCATTCTTTACACTAAAAATATCGTTTTTCTAATGACGTGTGTATTTTTTTTGTATCCTTTATGTAATGATGATGTATGTGCAACGTATGATCCATGAATAGTCATTTTGATATAAAGAAAGTACGTTCTCAAACAAAATAATATAACTTAAAATACCTTTTTATTTTCATTTTTTGTTTCTTACGTTGTCTCTTTATTATATCTTTTACGTTTAAACAAGTGTAAGAGAGTATTAAGATTCGGTTTACATATAAGAGTCATTATTTTATATTCTAACATGACAATTTTAGACATTAAACAGGTGTTTGTTTTGACAAAATTTCCTATAAACACTTATACTAAAGAAAAATAAAAAAATTAAATTAATTTTTTTATGAACTAAAATTAGTTCATTTGTAAGTAAAAAATGAGATTTTTTTATAAGGTATACCACAATTTTTATAAATATATTTATTTATAAACTAATTTAAATTATAAAAAAATAAATTTATTTTATTTTTCTCTTCTAAAATTTTTTATAAAATTTTGTTCAAAAACAAAGTCAAAATCCTAATATCGTAGAAAAATCAACCAACTACAAACCCTGTCTTAACAAAATCCAAAACAACGATGCAAGTCTAACCTGTAATTTTTAATTATTACAATAGATAAATGATTACATGGGCTGTGTTGGCCTTTGACCCATTAGAATTACTGAGCCGAGCCCGATAGAATACTTTCGAGTTTGCAGTTACTGGCCTTTTACTTGATATTTTTTCCTTCCCTCTTATAGTTGGACTTTTTAAAAAATCATACGGTTTCGCTTTCTGCACTCCTATAAAATTCAACTGGACATCTATTTAATCTGAAAATTCATTAGTTTGAAATAAAAAAAAAAAAAACATCTATATTTTAGAATGTATAATCCAAAATATATCTTGTGTATTATAAATTGTACATTCTAAAATACATCTCTTTATAATATAGATCGTAAATTTTAAAATATCTCATGTAATAATAATTAGAATTTTTATATAATATTATTGTTAAATTTTAAGATACAAAAGTTAAGTACTAGAACTACCTTCCTATTACCTAGTTCATATAACTCGTGGACATCTGGTATATACAACCCTGGAAGCTACCCGTAGATATATCTTAGATTACACAGTTTTAAATATATTTTGTAAATTTGAAAATGTATTTTGGATTTTGTAATCTGGAGATATAGTATTATAAATTTTTAAATTATGTAATTTATAATTTATTTTCGGATTTAGAAATATATTCTAAATTTTAAAATTCTTAATTATATAATCTAAAATATATTTTTATATCTGAAAATATATTATAAATTATACAAAGAATACATTTTTAAATTGATTAATTTCTAAATTATTCAACCTAAAATAGTTATTGACTTGTAGAGAATTTGAATTTTTCCTACACCTATTGAAATGCTGAAAGAAAGTATGGAAATACTAAAGTTGTCCAACCAACATAGTCAATGTAATGGACCGTACTTATGCCCATCGATTATAAAAGGCTTTAGGCAACGGATAGCTTTAGTGATTTCGGGCCGAGCTTGATTTTCTGTATGGCTCTTCCAAACAAAATATTACGACGCTGTCCATTTAGGGGAAATAGACACTGCCATCCATAAATTTTGACCAGTTATATAAAAAGGTATTAAGAATTTTTAGTTCACTAGCTATATATCACCCAAGTACGACCATGAAATATTACTATAACTGATTCCACAATTCCATAGTGAGTAAACTTTGATTTCTAAAACAATATCAGAAAACCATGGTATATTATGTATGGTGCATCTATGAAATTTCGTCATGATTTTTGTAATAGTTATCTCTTAATTTTTATATAATAATCATTTTTTTTTAATTTTCCATCGTCAAGTATTGGAGGGAGATATAAGGGATAAGGTACAGTGAATATAAACACAGCATTGCTTTGTCTCTGTCATAAAAACTTAGGTCTTCAAACTGAATTATGTGGCAAAAGTTGACTTTTTATTTTTTCTTTTCTTTTTTGAGCACGGCATTTCTGTTTTGAAACAGTGCAATCTCACTCAAATTTTCCCAACAAACAGGAAACAAAATAAATGAAGAAGACTTCGGAGTTCGTAGTTCACAGTCAGCGACAAATCCAAAATGTTTACTCAACATTAAAGTTGGAGGACAAAAATTTGTTTTCTCTGCCTGTACTTGAAATATATTTCAAATGCAGTTATAGAGTGTGTGTATATATATATATATATATATATTACTTTAAAATGTCGATTTGCTTGCTCAAAATTTCAGATAATAATAAACAATTATTTTTTAAATGTATATATGTATGAAAAAAATTAGAAATAATTATGTATGATATTACATATATTGTCAGTTTACGACGCTCAAATAATGACCATAAACAATATCCTATTTCATTATTATTTTTAAAATACACGTAGACCATATATATATATAGCCATTAAATGCTTGGATCAATTTGCATAGAGCTAATAATCGTAACTTAATTAGCTTGTCTTAAATTTAAATATTGAATATTTGTCTTAAATACTCCAATGATCATCTCTTACAAAAACAAAATGATCTTTTATATATAAAGAAAGTCTGTGTACTTATTTTTTTCTTGACTCTATATCTCATTTTGCTTTTTCTTTTCCACAACATTTCTAATTACAAGTTTATATTTTTTACTTTTTACCTCTATTACTTACCTCTGTGCCAATGCACCAAAAACGAAGGTCGACATTCAGCTTTATCTGTGGATTAATTTATGATGTTATAATCGTAATAATAGAAGTGATAGAGCGTACAGTGGGCATAACCCACACCAACTCATTGAAAATGACATTAAATTAACTCCGACAATGATCTTGCATGGAACAAATATGTTTTGACTCCTTGGTTAGCTTTTGGTTTTTGGCATCACTAGATGACTACAATCACAATCCGGAGCGGAATAATGGGGATATCTCTATCCCTTTTGGAGCCATAAGGAAAATATGGGTTCCATAAAAGGCAAAACAATTTCAAAAGAGTGTCCCAAGTCGTAGTATTCGCACGAGACACACCCCATGGCATGCACTGGAATCCCTGCATCTAAACTTTCTTTCAAATTCTGTAACATATCACTCCCAACCGTATTCAAATTAATTAATTAATACCCTGAAAGGAAACATCCCACTCTTGCCCACTGACCCACGGTTTTCCCTTTTAATTGCATGTGGAAAAGACAACGCACTAGTGTTGAATATTATAAGCTCCTGTTTCTTGACTATATACCTCTCTTGCAGTGTACCAATAAGAATTACAAACATTGTGATATACTATATACTGCTAATGGCCATGCAACTTCACAGATTCAAAGATCAAAGACTAAAACTTTTTCCCTAACCAGAAACAATGGATCCATAGTCTTCCTTCTCCTCTGCTTTCAATAGAAATCAATTCAATGTCGATCAGACCTATGCTAACTCTTCGTTGAATTGGCAAAGGGGTAAGATCAAGCTTGTAAAGTGGTCATGGATAACTGCATGAGCATGAAGAAAAGTAAAATCAAAAGGTGTACTTTCGTTGGCTGAGTACTCGCAGAAAGGCAACCAATGAATCACATTTTTGACTGACCAAACCATGCATTATTGCTATTTTTAAGTTTTTCAAAACGCAATCTTTTAAATCTTTTTCTACCCAAGGGTTTTTGCCCAGTTTGAATTCTTAATTAGTTAATACAATAATTTATTTTAAATTAAACTATTAATAATACGTTTTTACGCAATAATGTCATTGGTACATATTTTTAACACACGCTATTTATCGTTAAAAAAAATGCCAGGATAGTTTTATTAAACAAAACTATCTATAACTTTTATAAAAAAATGTTACAAGAAAAATTAAAGAAACCATACATTTTTTTTATAATAACATTAAATAATACATGTCTTGATATGGAAATCTTAACATATGTAAGTAAATTTGATATTATCCCCAATGTTAAAGAACATTAGTTTTGTAGAAAATTTTAAAAACTCGTTTAAAATTCACAAGAAAATATATACACGGCTTAAATTATATTGTACTAGTTTTCTCATAGCACAACGAGGACGTAAAAGTAGTAACAAAATTATTTGATGAAATATTAATTAATAATCATGAAAAGAATACAAAAATTACCAAAGAAATATTACTTTCTCGGGATTGCCATCAACAGAAAAAGTTAAAATTCAAATTTCTATATACTTTCAATAACTTCAAGTTATTAACAACAAATGAATAAATATATGTATTTTTTTTAATTATACTCTTTCAATAACTTAAAATCATTAATAGTTAAATAATAAATTATTTTAAACGTTCTATGAAATATTTTTTGTCAATTTTTTTTATCAGCCAAAAATATTTTTTTTTGTCAATATTAACTAAAAATATAAGTTTTTTTTAAATAATCATATAAAACATTCAGAAATGTTTGGGGCCAAGGCCCCTCTATCAAACCCAAGCTTCTACCATTGGACACAAGGTATACACGAATGACGTCCTTCTTCCTGCTTAATCTTCTCCAGCAAGAATGGTGAGGGCCTCCATAAGTGCCTCTTTCATAAGTTCACACAATTGACATCATATTCAACCTCTGTACTATTTATTAGTTAAAAATGTGTCACTGAACAATAAGCTTATTTCAATAATTTGCTCCACTTGTAAAGTTTGTGTAAAAATGTTTATTTGAAGTCGAGTTTTAATTTCTATTTTTATATTGTGTCAAAAATTATACTCTTATATTTGATTTCATCTTATCAAAATTGGATAATAAATATTTTTAAATCTTTTTAATAAATAAATATCTGTGTTGGTGTCATATTAATATTAGTTTAATTAACTTTAAGATGACTCTAACCCTTTTTACTATTTTTAATAAATAAAAATACTTATGTTAATGTGAATCCTAATTAAAATATATAAGATTAATATCAAAGATTAATTTTATTTATTTTATTATTTATTCAAATTAATGTTTCTAAGATCGAGACTAATGTAATATAACTTTAATATTTATTGAAATTAATGTCAATAATAACAAAACAAATCTTAAATTATTTTTAATCTAAAACTCAGGTTTTAAAGTTATCAAATCTTCTAATTCATAATTTCCAGTTTTTACTTTTTATATAAATCTTTTACACTCATTTCATTCATTTATATTTTTATTCTATTGTCATCCTTTTTTTTTTATTTACATCATTCTTCTTCATCCACAATCATTTTTTTATCCACATTCAGTTTCTTTGTCTACACTTATTATAAAATTAATTTTGTCAACCAGTCTATTATGGAGAAAAAAAAATATTAACGATGTTTATGTTTAATTACGTTAAACACATGAGATGAAATTTATATATATTTATTCTCCTTTTATATTTTTTATTTTCCACCTATACAAATCTGTCACTCAATTTATTATCCAGTTTCTAAATATTTTTTTAGTCTTTCTTAAAAAAATCATACTATAAGTAAAATTATAAATGTACTTCATAAATACATGTGAACACATTTATTTAAATTAACGTTATCTTAAAACATGATAGATTAGGATCGACTTAATATTTAATTTTATATTTAATATTTTTAGTTTCGGTTTAACTCCCTTTATATTTAACTAATATTAGATTCATTTTTCAGTGGTGTGTATTTTATCGTCTATCTATTGAAATTGACACTAATTTATTAGTTTATATATTTTTATCGTTAGTCTTTCTTTGAGACACAAAACCAAAGCAATTTTGCAAATTTTCAAATAGCGTTTGTTTTTATTTATTTATTTATTTAACGTGAACTTTGAACCGATTCTAACTATCAAATTTCTTATAATCATTACTGTAATTATCTTATTTATTTTCATACTTTGACATTAAACTTTAGTAAATAAATATATATAGCCCTGCACAATTAATATTACATTCACTTAGACGTCTGTTTTTTATTTGAAACTTAGTTGAAAATATTTGAATATATAATATAAGATTAATAGTAAAATATATACTATAAAAAAATTACCAAAATCTGTAATTCATTGTTATATTAAATGGTTGAGTAAGAGCACGGGCTATTTTTTTTTTTGGATAAAAAAATATCTGATCAAGAAAGTCATATTTTTATTTTTCATGAGATGAAAAAATTGATAAAAAATACTTTTGAAAATATAACTTTGTATAATGTTATTTTTTGGAAACTAATAAAAAAAACATACTTTTTCCGTTAAGTTTAAGTTGTATAATAAGGTGGTGGATGAAATTTGATTTTGAAGTGACGAGAGAGTGAAAGAGTCCCGACACCGGAGAGACAACGTAAATGAATTTGACGAAGAAGGTAATGGATAGGGTGGCTCGCAATCGCGTCGCATTAAAGAAATAAAAGAGACAAAATTGGATATATTTTCATGGTAGCCAAGAAGGAAGACAGTGCTGTAATTGATCAATCATTCATTGACATGGGAAGGGTCTCTCTAGCGGACCTATGGGACCAGAATTAGGGTACTAAATTTCTTGCTTGGGTTATCGGTGAGAGCCAAGCAAAGAGCCATGTTCGATTGACCCTTCTTGTCCCCATCAACAATGCAAGAAACTACTATTCACATTCTTAATTACCTTCTCTTCTCTCTCACCCTCCACACTCTTCAAATTGTGCAGTGCAGGTATTCTATGTTCCCTAGCAGCTGCTACAGCATGTGAAACCCACATGTCACTTATTGTCACCCCTGCCACGTAATCAAAATTGTCACGTCTTAGCCAGTACCAATTTTTTAATTATAAAATTCATAGGATAAAATCTCAACTATGTTTTTGATTCTCCATTATTTTGATTTGTAGAATCGTGATTTTGTTCAGGCTGAAGGATAATTTATCATATTCAGTATTATTGAGTTACATCTATGATTTTTCTATACTTAATTAGTGGAATCGGTTTGTCTTTATACTATCTTACAAATTTAGGAAACTTTCTCACTTTCTCATGTAATTTATGATCTATAATAACAATAATATTGTTAACTTTTTTAAACATGTTTTACTTATCAATTTACTTATATGAGTATGGATCTATTTATTATATAAGAGAAATGATTTACTTACTCTCCATCCCAACTTTCTATTTTATTTTAAATTGATTATATTGTAGATTAATTAGATAATAGGCGCGTTTAATTCTTTCTTAGAAATCATTAACAGTATCGCAATCTTCTATCTCCTCTTTATTAAAATGTATTCACTAATTATTTCATTACAAAAAAGTATTATGAAAATATTTGTTGATGAGAAATTTACATTTTCAGACAAAATTTAATCTTTAAAAAAATATCTTACTTCATTTTATGAAATACATACATTTTAATTAGAATCATAATTATTTTAAAATTTAATTATAATAATAATATAATTAGATAATACTATTTGCAATAATAAATTCTGAAAGTTTATCAGTTTATTAGTTTTTTTATAGATAATTATATAATTAATATAAAACACATGTTTATATATTTTTATCACTTAATTATTTTAAAAAATATAATCATATTTTACAAAATCTATGAATAAATATATGTTCATTATTTATTAAAAACATCAATAATAATACCTTATATTTTCAATTAAAATAAATGGAAAATTAAATATATTGATATTCGATTAGAATAAAAAAATTAAATATATTTCTATTATAAGTTTAATCCTATAAAAAGTACTAAACAAATCTATATTTTGATAAAAAAATACATTTAAAATAAATATTAAATGTAGTCATGTTAATTAGAATACATGCTGGATAGAAATTAAAATTATGCATTCAAAATTTAATGGTACAAATATATGTTCTACTATTTATTATATAATTACCTATAATAATTAGTTAATATTTTAAAGAATTAAAATTTATATAATTGAAACTTAAATTTTGGATTATTAAAAATTAATTAAACTATAGAGAAATATTACAAAAGTTAATAATTTTAATAAAAAAACTGAGATTTTTTTATAAACATAATGAATAGAAAATAAGAGAAATTATATATAAGAAATATTAATAATTTTCTGAAAATAAATTAATTACACTTATTACCTAATTAATTTTGACAGTCAATTTAAGAAAAAAATTAAAGATTAAGATGAAGAGTATGTCATTTCACTTATCGTTAGACTATAACACACACACAAATATATATGAGAAAAAAAATAGAGTAAAATCTATAAACAGTGTAATTGTTAAAATAAATATATAATATAAACATATCATTTATCAGTGTCAATATCTTGAGCACAGTACTGAAATAATGAAATAAATATTGTGAATAACATATTATTTAAAAACAACAATATAGTATTTTTTAAATAACAGCAAAAATAAACTTATTATCTGTTTTTTATTGTCTACGTCTTATCTAATAAATGGGTAGAGATGAGAAAATTTCACCTTATGTAAAATATAATGAAACCTGTTTAATAAATAGAATACAGAATATTTAAAAACATAATCTTATAAAAATAATAAACAATAATTGAAAGTAATTAAAATCGCAAATGCTAATAGTTGTCTTAAAAACAATAACGCATAAAAAATGTCATGATGTACTTCGAAAACATATATAAAACACTACTAATAAGATTTATCAAGTTTTATTTACTTAATACCCGTATATTTTTATCGTTGTATATAAAGGTTTTTTTTATATTTTTTTAATTTCTATAACTTTATATGATAAATATTGAAAGAGATAAAATAAAATAAAATGTATAAAAAGCAATAAATTTTACTATTATATCTCATGTACTAATTTTGGTGATTATTTGATCTGATAAATGATTCATTACTAACATAATCGTGTTGATGAGATTAGCCTTCTAAGACTCATCTAGGTTTTTTAGTCAATTGGCACCTAGGAAATATCCATCACCGTAATTTCATCCTAGAGAAACATTTTTCCTATTGTAGGCTTCTATCCAAGTGTTCTCTCATTCATGGTAATAATCATACCAGTGAAGTATTTAGAAACATTATCCTTTATCGTAAGTATTAAGTCTTTCAATCATTCATATCAATATATTATTATTCAATTAATTTCATACTTTTAAACACAATATATTACATGTATTTCACTAAACAAAATTGTATAATATTTTATTTACCTAAATAATTAAATAGTCGATAATTCAAAATATAATTTAATGGTTACTTATAATAATTAATTATCATACAAGATAATAATAATGCGTAAAATATAATAAATTATTTTGAAGGACAAATTTCTCATTTACAATGGTCATCAAAAAAATAAGAAAATTTGAACACATAGTTTTATCCGTGAGTTTTCGACTCAAGGATAAATATGCAATACAGGTAAAATACAATGACAAAAATGAAATCCTCAAAAGTAATACTTTTTTTTATCTTACAATTTTAACTTTTTGTATTTCTTTATAAAAAATATGTCAAGTTAGATTAGGCAAAATAATTAAGATGATTTACTCAATATAATTAAAATTAAGATTTTAATCGTAAAATTATAAGATTGTAAATTTTTTATATTATGCGTGATTTAATTCCTGTACATGATACAGTAAAATTATGATATTTCTTATTAAAATTGTAAAAAATATGAGGATCACTATTTTTTTTTTTCAGTTTATTGTATTTTCAGCTGCAACACCATTAAACAAAAATTAACACAATGAAATTTCAGCTTGTAATTTTAACATTGCAATTATACTTGTTTGCTCTTTACTATTTAGGTTTAATTTAAAACAAATTATAAACCTAATTAAAAAAAAATTTAAAGTGTGTTATGCTGTATATTTCAATTTTAATTAAAATAAAACTCAATTAAAACATTTTTTAAGATACAAATCATAATACACATTCAATGTTACCATAATAACATGATTTATATTAAAAGTAAAATTTATTATTTATGTTACTATATCTCCCTAATAACATGATTTATATTAAAAGTAAAATTTATTATTTATGTTACAATATCTTCGTATACTATTCCGTAAATTCTTTACGATCCTAACCATGATTTCAATTTTATCTCCCTAATAACATGATTTATATTAAAAGTAAAATTTATTAGTTATGTTACAATATCTTCATATACTATTCCGTAAATCTTTTACAATCCTAACCATAATTTCAATTTTAACTATCCTAACTTTAAACTATGTAAATAATATAATATATTAGAGTTTAAGACCGTATAATATAATTAAATTGTATTATGATTGCTTTTCTAAACTTATTATTATTATTATTATTATTATTATTATTATTATTATTATTATTATTATTTTTATTATTATTGATTTTGACAAAATAACTACCACTTACAAAACATAAGAGGAAAACTAACTTAATAAATGCTCAAAATTAGAACAGGTAATTACTAACCCACACAGTAAATATTAATATTTATTTAATTATTAAATTTAAACTTTTAGATGTAACACAAATCACATATTAAAAAAGTAATATTCCTTTTATATATCTCTTAAATCACACATAAAGTTACGCTGTGAGTAATTAAATTTTAATATTATACTAATAAATTTCATATAAATGTGTGAAAGAAACTCTAATGATAATATTATATTATACTTTGAGAAATATTATTTGTAAGGTTTTCAATTACTTTTCAATATAGGATAATAAATAAATTTAAAAATACGTTTTTTTTTATGATTTTGAAAAGTTATACTTTGTAAATATTTTTTCATAATATTCTTTGGTTTCGCACCACATATGCTTGAAACAAATTCACAAATTAAACTATTTTCGCAATCGATTACACGTGTGAATAATCTGTAATAATTTTTTCTTTGAATAAATTTGTTCGAATGTAACTTTAAAAAAATTATTTTCTTAGACAACAAATAAATGAATATATATATATATATATATATATATATATATATATATATATATATATATATATATATATATATATATATATATATATATATATATATAAAATATATATATATA
>Ga0099825_1008184_pt1 | contig 12476 bp, 9 predicted proteins | sample SiratroredBW_FD_76838 | JGI IMG/M metagenome (GOLD analysis project Ga0099825, IMG submission 76838) | Root nodule microbial communities of legume samples collected from California, USA - Siratro red BW | ecosystem: Host-associated > Plants > Roots > Nodule | place: USA: California | collected...
CTAGTTTGGGAAGAAGTAACCATGGATTTCGTTGGGGGGTTACCCAAATCTCAAGGAAAGGATACAATCATGGTGGTGGTAGACAGACTCACTAAATACGCTCATTTCATTGGACTAAGTCACTCATACACGGCAAAAGATGTGGCTGTTGTTTTTGCTCAATAAGTTGTGAAATTGCACGGTTTTCCTGCTAAAATTCTGTCTGACAGGGACAAATTGTTTATGAGTAATTTCTGGACAGATTTATTCAAGCAAGTCGGTACCAAACTGCATTATACATCAGCTTACCATCCACAAATCGATGGACAAACAGAAGTAGTAAATCGGTGTTTAAAACTTTATTTAAGGTGTTTTACAAGTACCAAGCCAAAACAGTGGGCTAAGTGGTTGAGCTGGGTAGAATTATGGTTCAATACATCTTACAATGCCTCATTAAACACCACCCCTTTTAGGGCTCTATATGGGAGAAATCCTCCAGTCTTGGTTAGAGATGACACTCCTCCTTCCAATATTGAGGAGCTGAATGAATTACTAGCAGACAGAAATGCAATCCTAGATGAACTAAAGTGGTTCTTGCAAAAAGCTCAAAAAAGAATGAAGAACTAAGCTGATAAGAAAAGGAGAGATATTGAGTTTCAGGTAGGAGATGTTGTCTTCCTAAAAATTCAGCCTTATAGGCTTCACTCCTTAATTAAAAGAATTAACCAGAAGCTAAGCCCCCGATTTTATGGTCCCTTTGAGGTTGAAGAAAGGATTGGGAAGGTAGCAAACATGTTGAAGTTGCCTCCTAGATCAATGGTACACCCGGTTTTCCATGTTTCGCTTCTTAAGAAATGCTTAAGTCCTCAAGTGCAGAGTCAACTGTTGCCCAATTTCTTGGCAGAGGATTGGGAATTAAAATTGAAACCTGCAAAGATCTTAGTTGTCTGGTACGCTACTACAGGAGAAAAGGAAGTGCTGGTCAAATGGCAGGACCTTCCTGCTTTTGAAACTTCATGGGAATCTGCTAGAGACATCAACACAAATTTTCCTCATCTTCACCTTGAGGACAAGGTGAATGTTTACGAGGGGAGTATTGATAGACAACATCCCAATAAACAGCCCAAACAAACACTAATCGTTTACGAGAGGAGAAGAAATAGGAATGAGTGTAATTGATTGTAACAGATTGCACTAGCTTAACTGATTGCTGTTAGGGAATTCCAGTATTGCTGTTAGAGAATCCCAGTATTGCTATTAGGAAATTTTTCTAGTATTAATAGGACTAAGATAAGGAGGGTAGGGTACAAGATTTTTCTGGTTATTAGGAAGAGTGATTGAGCTACTTAGTGCTATGAGATTTCTTTAAACGTTTGGCAAATTCTAAATAAATAATAATTTTCCCTTATTTCTTTTCTAATAATTTAGATTTCTTTCATTTATATTCTGGTACCTATCATCTTCCTTCTTTGCTATTTATTGTTTCACTCTCTCTTACAATGTTCTCCAGTTTCCAAATTGTCATCTTTCAACTGGTGATGTTTGCTAAATAAAATAATAGGTATAGTGACTAAGAATCTTAAAGCTTAATGAAACTGAAACAAAATATTATACATAATCACTAAATGAATCATTCTCATGATATAATTTTGACACGTTCTTTCCGCGTCGATTTCTATATTTTTTCAAATACTGAAAATATTCTTTTTAGACTATATAATTTAAAATTTAAAAATTATATTCTGAATTATACAATTTAAAATATATTTTCTTATTTAAGATTGTATAATTCAAAATATATTTTTTATTTTAAATTGTATAATCCAAAATATAATTATTATATTTTAGATTATATAATATGAAATAAAATATATATATTTTGAATTGAATAAAAAAGAGTTCTAAAAAAAACTAAGGAATATAGGGTTTTTTTTATTTATATTTTTAATTAAGAGTATAATAATAACTTTGCTGAGCATACAGAGTTGCAGGAAGAGAGTATGGAGGTCAAAGAAGAATGTGTCTATAACTCTAGGCACCGTTTACTTCTCTCAATCAACACATGATACAATTACCTTTAGAATTTGGGAATTACATAATATTCTCTTTATAGTTCGAGAATTACTAGCATTTTTTTCCTTGATCCATTTAACTCCTATTGAAAGCAACAAAATTATAAGTCCCATAATAAAATTATGCTTGTGTATCACAATATATCAAATTTCTCATCATAAGTTATTAATTTAACGAATAAACTTTATGTTTATTCCATGTCAAAATTAAAAGGCATTTCTAAAGTTAAAATGTGTGCACAAATTATATAAAGAAAAATAAAACTTAATCAAATTAAAATACTTAAAATGAATTAGATCATGTAATCAAATTTTTTGTCGTCTTACTTGATCTCTATAGTTTTTTGCTTGCCTGTAATAAATGATCGACAATTATCAATTCATGCTAACATGTTGAATAATCACTTTCTAATTCTTAACACATTCACTCATAATTAAATATTTAATGTCCTATATGCTTACTTTGACTTTGATTTTTGCTGTTATTAGTTATAAACATTGTAGCAAAGTTATTTCAATATAACTTTAAGGACTTAGAAATATACTATTTTAAGCATAGACACACAAGGTTTCATCCATACACAATGTTAGACAGTAAAAAAAACGCAAATTCAACCTTTATAGTAAAAGTAGCGATCAAAGTCTTTTCACCAACTCCAATCTGCAACACCAACTTTCAGCAACCACACCCACAACCCTCCACTCTCTTTTCCTTTTATTTTTGTCAAATATCAATTCTACAGCCCAATATAAGATGTTGCACACTCATAAAATTTTGTTTCTGGCTAAACTTTTATATTACTTTTAACATTCACCAATTAAATATTTAGCTTTCTTCAGTTTAAACCACAAAAAAGTATACAGATTCCGTGACCGTGTGTGCTGATTAGAACAGATTGTGATGAATAAACCATTCTTGTGGAGGCAAGAGTGAAGTACTTTCCTCATCCCCACGTTCAACAGTGGCATATTATGAGAAAAGATTTTGAGTCAAAAAGGAAAAAGAAAGGATGATGACAGTAATAATTGGTAAATTGGGTGACTAATAAGCAGAAAACAAGTATTGTGTTTGTCTGTGATGAGTGTCGGTGTCAAGAAGTTGGTTGAATTGTTAATTCTTGGGTTGTGTTGTGTGGCTACAACCACCACAAATGTGGCATCTTTCCACTAACAACATAATATTCAATTATGCTCCAACTCAATGCATCTTTTCCCTTTTCTTCCCATTATTCACACCCCTTTTGCCTCTCTTGCTATTCCACACCTTCTCACCTTCACTTTTCACATTCAACTCCTCCATCATTAATCATTAAGTACAACCATTTCATTGCTAACTATATCAAAATTCATAGTATGACTTTCAAAATAAATTACCTTGAAGGTCAATTTAGCATGTTATGTTTGTGTATGTCTCTGAGCAGTAACATTCAGACAATTCCCTTCATAGTGTTTGAAGATGAATTCATTGAGCATCATTTTTCTATTCTCAAACCTTTTAAATAAACAATAAAATATTTTGAAACAGAAATTTATTTATAAACTTAACTATGAACTTCAGATATAACTTATTTGAATGAGCTTCTACATAAAGCTTGTTAAAAATTAAAAATTTGCAAAAATTTTATAAACCAGTTTTACCAGTTAAAATAAACTCTACCAAGATTTTCATATTTTTCAAGCCAAGAGAAAGTAATATGCAAAAGCATTTGCACTTATTTAGAGGCTCTGCTACAGAGTCAGTGAATATAATACTGAAAACATGCAAGTACGCCACATAAACCTGTCCTAAAGGCCTATATCAGTTTGTTTGCATAATTGTGCTAATCTGTCATTCGGCTGAATGGTCGCTACTTGCATAAGATTTTGACAGAATCAACATCAACCAAAGCTGTTTGGTAGGGCTAGTTACATAGATCCAATATCATACTTCGTTGTATTCAAAATTATATTTTCACAAAAAGCATTATGACATGAAAAGAAGCAAAAGAATAAAAAGAACACCCCCATTTTAATAATGTAAAGAATAAACTAAACAAGATATCCTCAGTGTATAGCAGAACCAAAACGATTAGTGGTTTTGTATTGTTTAGTGATAACTGAATCTTATTGCCAACCACAGCTATTTACACACTACACTATATATACATGGTGATGAGAGTTGGAAAGGCAAAACAAATGGATTCTACAATCCCTGCTTCCAAATTAGGATCAAAATGCCCAACATAGAATTAAGGCTTGAGGTCCAAACAAGGTGGGCATATGAACAAACATAATATGCAAGCAAAAAGTATACCCCTCATTTGTGCTAAAGTGCACAGACAGAAAAAGGGAAAACAAAACCCTCCACAAACTCTAGACCATAAAAGGCAAAAGGTTAAAGCTTAAAAAGGTGGCAGAACTCAGATGCACGAGCATCAAAACCCTCAAGAATATGTACACTACACTGTACATGGAACTCTCTTATTGGCATGCTCACTCATTTTGCTTACTGAAAGCAAGGTGTGTCATCTTCAGGCATCAAGGGAGTCCTGCAAAGTGGGCATGTAATGTTCCAGTAGTCCAGCCACTTCTCCAAGCAAGCTTTGTGGAAGAGATGGCCGCAAGATAAGCGGTTAATCTCTGAATCCGGTTCAAACTGAGTGAGACATACAGAACAGTCATGTTCAGGTCGTTTGCAGCAACACACACTGTCAAACCTGAGTGTTGGTGTCCGGCTTCTGAACTCTTCAATGTAACTCTCAGAGGGACTAAGATGGAATTCCAATGACTCAGGTGGAGCTTGGTAGGGATCTGGTGAAGAGGCTGAAGTAGTGGATGATGAAAGATGGATTCCAACAATGTGTAGGATTGTCCTAACAATGCCCTTGAATATGGAAATTGACAATACAGTGTTCACCAGAAGGACACATAATACTCCTTCAGATGGTGCTGGCAGACTTGAGAGGCCCATTTTGATCAATGCTGAGAGACCTTTAAGGATACAAAGTTACAGGTAAAATTGGTTTGCAAGTTCCAACTGTTGAAGCTCAAAACTGAGCAAAGAAGACACAATGGATTCCCTTTGGATCAGGAAGAATCCACAAACATGGAAATGAGGAACCAAAAAGCAGGAAGAAACACCAAGTATGGAAACTCTGTTGGTTTCTTCTTAATATCTGTAAACCCAACAAAGGAAGATTAGAACATTAAACACTCAAACAAAATTAAGAGAATGATTCATAAATAAGATATTGAACAATCAAATAACAGATTGAAAGAACAAACATGCCAGGCTTAAATCCTAGCTATATATAGCTGTCAGAACACTTGACTTCACAAGTTATTCATCCAAAATAAAATATCCATATGAAAGTGAATGACATAATAAATTGCAAGAAACACACACACAAACACACATAATTGTTGCTTTTCTCAAGGGAAAGAGCAGATACACAGAAAAATTGGGTTAAATCCAGCAACCTTATAATCCTTAATTGTAAGAAAAAACATAAAAAAATACGAACAAAAATTAAAATCCCAAGTAGCATGTAATACGTTGCAAAAATTTCCAGATTGAAAATTGAGAATACGAAATCAAATAACAAGCATTCGATTGGCGTCTTCATCATCAACGAGATCTAACACAAACCAAATCATCAGGGAGAAATATTTTGATCAAAATCAAAACAAATTTTTTGATTTAAAAAGTAAAAGGAAAATAAAATTCAGAACTTCAGATGTCCCCAGAAAACCACCCCAAACCCAACACACGATCTAGCGATTCGAACAGAAACACATAATTCCTAAAAGACCCAGAGAAGAAAAATGAAAACCCAGAAGAAAAAGAACGCATTTTGATGAGACTTACGAAGTGGGGTTTGGAGATTACGGTTCTGGAATGATGGAAAATCCGTAATTTCTTCTCTCTTTGCTTTATAGATAGAAGAAGAACCCCACCATCTCAGGGATTCATTATTGGCAACAGTACCCAGCGCCTTAACCATGGTTACACATTACCTCATTCCTAAGGGTGCATTCATTAACCATGGTTAACAGTTTCTTTTATATATATATAAAAAAACTCGTAATTATAATGGAAAAACAGTTAGAAAATAAATAAAAAATTGGGAAAGGGACAAAGAAGTTACAAGAAGCAGTGTTTATGCAGTCACACTTTATGTTGGAGAATTAATCATATTACCAGTGTTGAGAGGATAAAGTTAACTAATTTTTATTTTAAACCCTAAATAGTGTTCCATGCCATGTTTCCAATTTTGGATTGTTATACTTTTTCCTTATTTTCAGCCTCAATTTATGCTTACAGCAACTCAATTTTTTATTCTGTCACATAGTGTAATAAATTATAATACTTTTAAGATAAGATAAGTTTTTAGATAGTGTTTCATTATTAGTATTACTCATAATAAGTGTGTTCATATACCATTATGATAAATCGACTTACGAAAATTATTAACTCTTTTATTTCCACAATATGTTCTTGTTCGGTTCATATACTAAATATAACTTTTCTCGACAAAATATTTAATCTTGATTTATAATATTGTAGGAAACTAATTATACATCATTTATATCTGCCTCCCACTTGTCAATGGAAAAAGTTTATTTTCTATTTTCATGTTTCTACTTTTAGGATATTTTTTTGGCACATAGTGATGTGATTGTTTTAAATATTTTTCAGCATTCAAGTTCCTTTCACAACTTTCTTCTTTAAAATTAAGCTTTAGCCTTTTTCTTTCTCCGGACAAATATTTTCAAGTGCTATTTTTTCAGCATTTGATATTTCTCGTTCAATTTTATAAATTAAGTCAGAAAATCAATATATTTCTGTAGTATCAATATGTTAGTATATGTTTTTTCTTCATTTAATGTTAGCTACTTTCATATACTTGTCATTTTTAATTTAGGACATAGCTCAGAAAAACACTAATACTTTATAATAAAAAAGTTATTTCCCTAGCCTGTCCAAATATACCCTTCAGGTTAGTGTAATGTTTAATAAAAATGTCAATAGTTAATAATAATAACATTTTTTTCCTATTTTTATTTAACTTTAACTGCTCAGTCAAATTATACATTAATACTTTTAAATTGTATTAACTATTTGGATGCCTCTTATAATTTAAATATTTTAATTTATACCTAAATTTTATGTAAATTCAAAAAATTTCTAAATCTAAACTTGAAAATAATTGTACAAAGTACAAAATACTTGCTGTAATGCCAATGGATGTAGAACCATAAAAAGCACATATAATTTGGCCAAGCACCATATGAAAAAAAAAAAAAAAAAAAAAAAATAAAAATTAAAAATAATTGTAAAAAAAAAAAAATACTTTATATAAAGCCAAAGAATGTAAAAAAAAAAAAAAAAAATATAATTTGGCCAAGCACAAAAAAAAAAAAAAAAAAAAAAGGTCAATTCGAATTAAGAAAAGGTTATTTAACACTCTATTTTCATTTCCTTCCCTATTTTTAAATATTTCTACAAAAAAAATATATGAAAAAAAAAATTATTGTTTTCCTTCAAAGTGAAAGAATAGGAGCAATTGAAAGAACACTCATGGAATTGCATACACACAATCATAAGGTTCTTCTGTAACATTCTTCTTTTCAGAAGTGGCATACAACTGAAGCAAAAACGCCATGTAGTTGAAGTGTATCAATGGCACTCAAATAAAATACAAACAAAACTTTTATGAATACATTATACATGTCCAATATAGAACGTTTTGTGATCAAAATTATAAATAGCAGCATCCTATTCTATACATAAATAACCTTAAAATTTACAATTGTCATACCTAAGGAACTGTTGGGCCATTACACCTCTAACTGCACATATGTATATTCTGCACAATACATGGCAAAGAGAGGGACAAAATATTACAGCCTACAACAGAGTAGAACATTGTCTAGAATTTATGAAATTGAGCCACTTATCATGCCATAATAGGCACTTGTACATGTGACTTAGGATCAGTGAGGAGTTGACATAAAATATGACAAACTATGAGCAAGATCAAGGCCGAGGACTAAAAGAATTTTGCATTAGATTAGAATGAAGATGCAGGATTTGCCAAGTTAAACAGAAGGGCAATCAAAATTCATGACACATTGCCTAAAGAAGGCAGTTTGTGATGCTGTTGTGTCAGCAGAAATTGCAACCGGATGTCCATTGCAGTGAAGGACACAACCTGCTCCTGAGCTCACACTGTCTGTTCTTTGTAATAGGGCCTGCTTACAATCTTCTTCCCCTTTCAGAAAATCTATGCTCCTGTGATCAAATCAGACAGTTTGTCACTGCATGGATAAAGAATGTATCAAATTTCATCCATTTTTTCAGGTAATAGTTACTGTTTTCTTTTGTAACTATAGGAATGTTTCTTTCCTTTTATAGAACATGGTTAAAAGTTGTACACTCAGTAGCTTCTGGTTTGGCTCAAAGGGTCATAGTCATAGACATCACCGGCTTTAACAAATCGGCCCTTCACACGCCTTCTGACATCAGCCCTGGCCTTGCGAGAGGCATATCTTACTTTCTTCTCGAACCTATTAAGATAACCACAATTGATATTAAACCTCCAACAGAGCAACCAAGCTTTAAAGTTTAGTAATAAAGCAAATCCAGTAATTAGCAAGTAGTTATATTGCTGAAGCTAGCAAACTAAACTAAAGAAACTAGCAAGTTTTAACATTTGCAAACAACCATTTGCATAACTAGTGTGCCTTTTTTTGGTAGAAATCTCTGGTACCTAATTATTTCATCAATACAAACTTGACATTTCAGCGACTGGAAAATGAAAGAGCGAAGAGAAAGGTAACTTGGCTTGTTAAGTTGGTCAATGAGAGATAAAACCAGTGTTATGTGGTAATGAATGTGAGGTATGACGTATGAGGTGCCAACAAAAAGCCATAAAATAATGTGAACCAGACATGGGGATCTTCTATTGGATGAGTGGTAATACAAATCAAAGATTTAGAAACAAATGTAAATAAGAAGATCAGACAATCGCCTATTGAGAACAAAATGACAAAACTTGGCTAAGGTAGTTTGGTCACCTGCGAGATGATTAGTACAGAGAAGGACTGGTCCATAAAACATCTAGGCAGGCACAAGTGAACATGCATAATTGTATTAGTGGGATACAAGGCCAGAGATTTTTTATAATGTATATAAAAAAGCTACAACCTAGATATATAATTTCTAAAAGAAATTGAGTAGTCCATCTTCCCCCTTCAATCGGTCCCTGTACTTTTATGTCAACCAAGAACCAATAGTATTATGGGCCAACACCATTGGCTATACTTGAGAAAGTAAAGAAAAAGAAAAAGTATATTTTTTGAGAGCTTTAAAAGGTCTCCCTAAGGTAGTGATATTTATTTACAGCAGATATGTGTGATTCAATGATGAGAAACGAAAGAGTAAAAAACAACTACTCCTAGGTACAGCCAAAATTAGCTTTCGAATAAAGCTTACTTAGCCTACTCTGAACCTATTCTAACACTCTCCCTAAAGCTGGAGCATATAGATTGTATGTACCAAACTTGGAAAATAAATTCAATCAAAAGTCCCCTCAATGATTTTGTTAACACATATGCAAGTTGATCATTGAATCTGACAAAACTCAGTACCAATTTCCTTAGATAACAACTTTTCTTGAATGAAACGATAGTCGATCTCTATGTGTTTGGTCCTCTAATGGAACATAAGATTAGAAGTAATGGGAAGAGCTGCTTGATCATACCAATTCATTTTCATTTGCTGAATTTCACAAAAATCTAATTCTATGAGGAATTATATTACCCACACAAAACTCACAAGTGAGAGAGGCCATTGCCTTGTACTCAACTTCAGCACTTGATCAGATCAGACAACTTCATTTTGTTTCTTGTTTTTTCGAGAAATAATATTTCCTTCAATGAAAACATAATTTCTAGTTATAGAGCATTTTTCCATGGAAGAACCTGTCCATAGGAGAACCTACCCAATTAGCATCATAATACCCTGAGATATGAGTATTCCCATTATCTTGATTAAGTAGATCTTGTCTTGGACCCATTTTTAGGTATCTTAGGATTTGGATGGCAACATTCTAATGATCAATTCTCTGCATGAATTGACTCAATACCAACTGCAAAAGACAATTTGGTCTAGTAATAATAAGATAAATAATTTTTCCAACTAGTCTTCTATATCTTTCTGGATCAGAGAAAGTTTCACCCTATTTTGGCATTAATTTTTTATTTGGATTTTTAGGACTATCCACTGGCTTATAATCAATCATACTTGTCTCATTTAAGATATTTAGAGCATATTTCCTTTGAGAAATTACAACACCTTCCTTTGATTAGGTTACTTTAAAGCCCAAAAACTATTTGAGACTTCCAAGATCCTTAGTCTAAATATATCATCAATATACACTATTAAGTACATGAATTTTCTAAAGGAGGTTTGTCAATACAAAACTAAATGATTTGCTTCACTGCGTGTCAGCCTAAAGGTTTGAATTGAACAATGTAGCTGAACTTTTCAAACCAAGCATGTAAATATTGCTTGAGACCATAAAGAGTGATCTTGATCAAACTCCCCTTGAGCAACAAACCCAAGAGTTTGCTCCATTTAGACTTCTTCCTCTAGATCGTGACAAAGAAAACATTTTTAATATCGAATTGATGAAGATGTCAATGATGAATGGCTGCCATGACAAGGAAAAGATGGATAATGGTCATTTTAGTCACCAGAGAGAAAGTATCATTGCAATCAAGCCTATAGATCTAAATGTATCCTTTGACCACTAATCGAGTTTTGAGGTGATGAAGTTCACCATTAGGTCTAACTTCAACGACATAGACCCTACAACAACTAGTTGTCTTCTTTCTAGATGAAAGAGGAACTAACTCCCATGTACTATTGTGTTCAAGAGCCTGCATTTCAAAAATCATGGCTTGTTGCCATCCAAGATGATCAAGTACATCTATCACAATTTTGTGGTGAACTAAATGTATCCTTTGACCACTAATCGAGTTTTGAAGTGATGAAGTTCACCATTAGGTCTAACTTTAACGACATAGACCCTACAACAACCAATTGTCTTCTTTCCAGATGAAAGAGGAACTAACTCCTATGTACTATTGTGTTCAAGAGCCTGCATTTCAAAAATCATGGCTTGTTGCCATCCAAGATGATCAAGTACTTCTATAACAATTTCAATAACAGTAATAGAAGATACAAAGGAAATCAAAGAAAGATAGGAAGGTGACAACATGTAGTAGCTAAGAAAATTGTAAATAGAATGTAAATTGTAAGTAGATCCAGTACCTCTGCAGATGACAATGAGTGAATCGAGTCATGATTATTAGGAATCATAGTATTGAGTGATGATTGAGAAGGACCTGATGAAGAGAACTCATCTTGGAACATTGGACTAATCATTTGGTTCTTGTGTTGATAGGTAATAAGAGGTAGTGATGAAAGTTCACGTGGATTCAGTATGAGAATTTGGGAATTTGGGTGTCAGGAGCAAGAGGAACAAAAGACTCAATTAAGGGCATAGGTAGGACATGTTGAACAAAACAAATATCCTATGGAAGAATGAAGTTGGTTCAAAACAGATGACATTAGCAAATATATAGTACCTCTTGATTTTAGGAGAGTAATATCAATATTTTTTTTTTCTAATAAGAGAATATTCCAAAAAATAAACATTTGATGGCTCTAGCTGAGAATTTGTCTAAACTTGGAGACATGTCATGAACAAAGCATAGATAACAAACACGAAGAGAAATATGAAAGAAGGGTTCCTTTAGAAATAGAATGGAGTAAGGAACTTCATTATTGGGTGAAGAGGGCATCTTCTTAATGAGAAAACAAGTAGTTAGGATAGCATCACCCCAATGATGGACATGTATATTTGTACCAAACAGTAACGTATGAACGATTTCAAACAAGTGTCTATACTTCTTTGCTATGCCATTTTGTTGAGGTGTGTGAAGACAAGTAGATTGATATAAAATGTCACGTGAACTTAAGAGTAGAGAAATCAGAGGAAAGTACTCTATGGCATTTTCGCTCCATAAAACTTTGATTACTTCCAAATTAATTTTTGATTTCATTAACAGAAGAAATAAGACAGACAGAAGGGTACAATAGTCTTTCATTAGATAAATTCAAGTACATTTAGAATACTCATTAAAAAGTAATAAAATATCTAAAACTAAAAGATGAGACTCGACTTGACCCCCAAGTATTAGAATGAATGATAGAAAAAGTAGTTACATCTAGATTCAAAATGTCTAGGAAAAGAAGACCTAACATGTTTTCCTAGTTGACATGATTCACATTCTAAAGCCTATTAGGATTTGTAGATGATTGTACTAGGTTGTCAGATTTCAACATCAAATATTCTTGATATTCTTTATCACAAA
>Ga0099825_1008186_pt1 | contig 12475 bp, 5 predicted proteins | sample SiratroredBW_FD_76838 | JGI IMG/M metagenome (GOLD analysis project Ga0099825, IMG submission 76838) | Root nodule microbial communities of legume samples collected from California, USA - Siratro red BW | ecosystem: Host-associated > Plants > Roots > Nodule | place: USA: California | collected...
ATAATAATAAAATATTAAAATGATAATAAAAATATAATAATAAAATTAAAATTATAATAATAATTAAAATAAATTTATAATATAATGATATTATTAATAATAACAACTTAATTTTTTTATTTTAGTTTTAATTTTAAAATAATTGATATTTTTATAATTTTATTAATTAAAATAATAATTTGTTAATTATATCTAAAAAATTTTGTATTTAATGTAAATTAATTTTAATTATAATTTTAATTTTTAAAAAATTATTTTATCAATTATACCTATCACATCAATCATAAATTTCTATAATTTTTTTTTTTTATCATCTATCCCTTCTTACAAACAATTAAGCTTTTCCCTCTATTAAAATTTATTTTCTAAACCAAACAAAGCCTACGGACTTATATATAAATTCTTCAGAGGTACAATAGTAGTATTTGGCTTTTTCTACTCTTCACAGCTCCTATTGATGTTGTTAAATGTATGAAACTAAATAATTAAATGTAATTAGACATCAAAATTAAACCCTATAACTTTATTATATATCTAATATCGTTCTTATAATGTTTATTACCTTTTTTAATTTTTACAAACTCTCCAAAAATTTGTTGGAGTTTGTTAGATAGTAACAGGAGAGAATATCCGATTAATTAAATATTGATAAAAAGTTAAAGAAGAATTTGCGGAGAAGAGAGTATTAAATTAATGTTAATTAAATAAAAAATGAAATTAGCGGGTAAGAAGAGAAGACGCAGAAAAGGAATGAAAAGCGAAAACGTGTGAGGCACAGTGTAATGCTTTTGTCACGGAAAAAACTATGGTCTACGGAACGGGACGGGTTAGATCTTGATCTTTGAGTGCCATTGTCTCTCTCTTCGTTTCTCTGTATAAATTCTCACACCTCTTCATTCCTCTCATTCCCTCCCTCTCTCCTCTTATTTCTTCTTCCTTTCTCTTCAGATCTCTCTTTCATTCATCATTCAAGGTAAATTCCACCGGTTTGTCTTTCCTTTCTTCCATTGTTTCCCTCTTTCATTTCCTTCTCTGCCTGCAAAGTCACTTTTTTCCTCCTGCCCATTTTGTGTTTCCTTGCTGTCTTTCGATTTCGACTTCTGGGTGTTATTGTTTCGGCCCCAAATGCCACCTTTTTTTTATGCGGGATTGTTTGTTTTTGAATTGTGGGTGGGTTGGATGATCACTGGATCTGTCGGTTTGGCTTTTTCCGCGTGAATTATGTAGTTAGATCTGGTGTCTGAATTTTATCATGTGGGGATTTGGATTCCACATTTGTCTCTTGTTTAGTTTATTTTGGTGATGTGTGTGAGTGCATGTGTTTATTAGCTGATCATTTCAATCATTTATGTTTAACAGTTTGCATTTTCGTATCTAATTTTGTTTCTCTCTCTCTGGATCTGTTTGTCTTTCTGTGTTTGATTTGCTTGAGAATTGTAGATCTTGTTCTTCCTGTTGTTAGAGTCGTGATTGCGTAGCATTCTCTTGGAAATTATGTTTTTGGGCGAGTTTTGTCGTATGGTCTTTTCAATTTATATGCTGCTTGGATCTTGATATGTTTGGTTTCATCTTGTTGTGTTTGGAATTTGGATTGTTTATGCGTTATTTTGAGTTTGGAGCATTGGGTGTTTCTGTCACGCAGGCTGCTAGAGAAGAATAAAAAATGGTGAAAATTTGCTGCATTGGAGCTGGTTATGTTGGTGGGCCAACCATGGCTGTGATTGCCCTGAAGTGTCCTGAGATTGAGGTGGTGGTGGTGGATATCGCGGCTCCACGAATCAATGCGTGGAACAGCGACCACCTTCCCATATATGAGCCCGGGCTTGATGATGTGGTGAAGCAGTGCAGGGGGAAGAACCTCTTCTTCAGCACTGATGTGGAGAAGCATGTTGCTGAGGCTGACATTGTCTTTGTTTCGGTGAACACGCCGACGAAAACTCAGGGTCTTGGAGCTGGCAAGGCAGCTGATCTCACATATTGGGAGAGTGCTGCTAGGATGATTGCTGATGTTTCGAAAACAGACAAGATTGTGGTCGAAAAATCAACTGTGCCAGTGAAAACTGCTGAGGCAATTGAGAGGATTTTGACTCATAACAGGAAAGGCATCAATTTCACAATTCTGTCAAACCCTGAGTTTCTGGCTGAGGGTACAGCGATTGCTGACTTGTTTAAGCCTGATCGAGTCCTTATTGGAGGCCGAGAAACCCCAGAAGGTCAAAAGGCTATTAATGCTCTGAAAGATGTATATGCACATTGGGTTCCTGTGGATAGAATCCTTTGCACCAATTTATGGTCTGCTGAACTCTCAAAGCTTGCAGCCAATGCTTTTCTGGCCCAGAGGATCTCCTCTGTGAATGCCATGTCAGCACTTTGTGAGGCAACTGGTGCTGATGTCTCACAGGTGTCTCACTCAATTGGCACAGACTCAAGAATTGGACCAAAGTTCTTGAATGCCAGTGTTGGTTTTGGTGGATCATGCTTTCAGAAGGACATATTGAACTTGGTGTATATCTGTGAGTGCAATGGCCTCCCTGAGGTGGCTAACTACTGGAAACAGGTCATTAAGGTGAACGACTACCAGAAAAACCGGTTTGTGAACCGTGTGGTTTCTTCCATGTTCAACACAGTTTCAGGGAAGAAAATTGCTATTCTGGGATTTGCTTTCAAGAAGGACACTGGTGACACTAGGGAGACCCCAGCCATTGATGTGTGCAAGGGTCTCTTGGGAGACAAAGCCAAATTGAGCATATATGATCCTCAGGTTTCTGAGGACCAAATCATGAGGGATTTGGCCATGAAAAAGTTTGATTGGGACCATCCTGCTCATCTTCAACCACTTAGCCCCACTTCCAACAAGCAAGTATCTGTGGTTTGGGATGCCTATGAGGCAATCAAGGATGCACATGGTATCTGCATCATGACCGAGTGGGATGAGTTCAAGAACCTTGATTACAAAAAGGTTCATGACATGATGCAGAAGCCTGCATTCGTTTTTGATGGCCGCAATGTTGTGGATGTCAACAAGCTGAGGGAAATTGGTTTCATTGTTTACTCCATTGGCAAACCTCTAGATTCATGGCTCAAGGACATGCCTGCAGTGGCTTAAAGGAAAAAGCACAGTTTGAAGCCTACCTTTTTGGGAAGAATGTGTTGGTCTTTCAAAAGTCATTACCCTATCCTCCTGATATGCTATCATCATGCAATTCATATAGTTTAGATTTCTGTTAATGTTTTTCTTTCATGTTACTTTTATTTGATCAGGTTTTACCCCATGTTAGAGAGCTTAATTGCCTACGTATCATTGTCTTTTAGCTCGCTAAAAATCCTTATTTGTTGACCTGGTTTATTGTAATAAACAAGTACTGAGGAATTTTTATAGAACGGAGATCATTGGTTTCATGTTCTTTTGTTACTTTCTATGACGTTTAAATATTTTTTTTTCTCTCTCTCTCATTACATTGCTTTCTCCTCTTTATTTAACAAGGATCAGCTTCTTACTCTGCTGACATTACAGGGTTTGATCGAGTATGCTAATAAAAATCCTGTTTGAAATGAAAAATGACTTTGCTAATAATTAAGAAATGAGAAATGTTGTCTAGTTCAGACTTTTTGTTGTTGGCAGCAACACACAGGGGAATCTACATAAAGTACTATAAAGTGTAAGCTAAATTATATTATTAATTGTTAATATACCACGTGTTGCGCGTGGGCATAAATTTTTCCTGAGATGATTGAGGAATGTTGATATTTTTAATGCACTCTACCCTCGTTTTTCACATCCATCAGCTTCCACAGAAAATCTTATGATAGTTTTAATTTTTTATTACAAACCATAGTACTTAAGAATATCTCAGTAAAGTGACATATTTTGTCGTTTTCTATTTTCTAGAGGATAGTTATGTTATTTGCATAGTCCTCGTGGCCCTTAAAATATATAGTATTTTTTTGTTTTGGTCTAAAGCAAATGCAGAGCAAAATGATTTTTTTCTGATTGAGAAAAAAAATTGAGTTTTAGAAATACAATTTTTAAATATGTTTTCTTTTATTTTTCTTTAATTTAAATTTTGAATTTTTCTTTCTTTTCACTTAGGCCAATTTGCCTTCAGCCTTTATTTGCGTTCACTATTCTTTTGGACAATATACCAAGAAGAGTGTGGAAAGTGGGTGTTACATGAGCATTAGAACAAATTAATTTAGAAAGAAGTGAAGAGAAAGGTGTGAAGGTTTTTTTTTTTTTCTTTTTTTTCTCTCTTGTTAAGTAATATAAAAGATATCGAAATACAAAGTGGCTCTGACAAATATCATCTTTGTCTCTTACATTGTTGAATCTATGTGAAGTTATAAATTGTGATGATGCAGGTTAAGGCACGATTTTGTGTGGATAAATAAAAAATATTTTTTATATAAAATAATAAAATAAAAAATATACTTGATTAGTTTAGATTTTTCATTAAAAAAATAATTAATAATAAATAATAATAAAAATAAATAAATAAATAAATAAAATAATAAAAACATAAAAAAATATAAAATATAAAATATAAAAGGAAGATTCAATGTTTCTTCTCACTTTATAATTTTTAAAATTTTGTATGGTTATCGAAGATTGAATTTGTAAGCCCGTATTTTTATTTTCTTGTGATGTTCTTTTTTTTATTTTCTTCATCATCTCATGGTTTCATTTTCTAAATAAATAAAGAAATAAAAATGCTAATTTTTTTTCTCTTCATGGTATTTCTTATTTTACATAATAATAAAAAATCCACCATCTTCCGTGCATTTTACGTTTTCATACATTCACAACCAAACCATGATCCCTGCAAGCCTCGATTGCCGTAATGATCAATCTCCATTAACAATCTAAAAACTTTTCCTATCTTTTCATACACTACTATCCTGTGTCACAGTCATTCTCGCCACCTCCTAACACTCTTACTTTTAAAATCATTTCCCTACACTAAACCTAGTCACCCCATAAAATAAAAAATAGTGGCTCTAGAGACTGAGCCCACATCACAAAGTACTGGATTCGAAACTGACATTCTGAATTTGAAAAAATAATTAAAAATCCACCACCACCTTCATCGATCTCCCTCTCCACCAATGTGAAACCGTAAGCATGCAAAACACAACTCAACCACCGTGAAACCCATCTCCGCATCTCCGCCACACCTCACTGCAGCCCCCACTGCATCTCCACCACTCCTCACCGTTGCCCCTACCGCTACAGCCACCACCATGCGCCATGAATGTTCCCACCGCACCTCTGACATGCTTCCACAACAGTTGCACACTCATATCATACCTCCCTACACCTCTGTCGCGTCCCCGTGGCCTCGCTGCCCCGCCGCCATGGCCACCACCATGCGCCATGAACGTTCTCGCCGTACATCTGTTGCACCGTCGCCGTAAGCCAAGCCTCCAAGATTTCAAAGCCACCAAACGTACCAAGACGTTGGCCCCTCACCATCACGACGTCGACTACAATACCTTGGCGGCTGCCGACCACCTCTGATGTCCTCGCGTCCTCCACTGCCGCCTACAACACCTTGGTGGCTGCCGACAAAGAGTAGGCGTCTGTTGGCAAAGAGAATTGGTGTTTGCCAGCGAAGGGTAGCTTTACTTATAAAGAACAAATAATTGATGACTTATAAAGAACAAAGAGACAGAAGAAGAAAGGAGGTAAGTGAAGAAAGAAGGAGAGAAGTGAAAGAGTTAGACAATGATAGGGCATATAAAGAGATGATATCAATCGGTTGAAATATAGGGAAGAGATAAATTAGAAAGTTTTGATACGTAAGATTCCTTGACTATTTAATTTTTTTTTAAATATTATTAATTTATTATAAGAAAGTTTCAAGAATATTATTCATTAAATAGTATTTATAGTACCAATATAAATTTAAAGTCATTAAATAATATTTATAGCACTAATGTAAACTTAAAGTCAGTTAAAATATTTCAATTTTTAATTAAAATTTTGTTAGTATAATTTTAAAATTAAATATTTTTTATTTTATAATAATATATGAGTATTCAATTTTTTTGAGGCCATGAGGCCTAAAGTGTATTAAAATTCTTTTTAGGCCTTCGAGGCCTTAAGGCCTAAAGCGGTTGCTTTACCTGCTTGGGCCTTGAGCCACCCCTGGCTCGGGTGTGGGTTCCACAAGCGGCAACGACCCTTCTGCTGCCATGGAAAGGCTAGGGTTATGGTTAGAGGGTTGTTCCTGGTTGCACCCTAAATTTTCATATTTACACCCCCAACCTCAGTCAAAAAAAATATACAACAAAAAAAAAGAAGATTTTGGGCCTTTTTGAGTCAGCCCAATATTTGGCAAACAAGATTTTTTTTCATGCACCTTCATCACTCTTTTAAGAGTTTAGACATTTTTTATTTTATTTATTTGTTTTATATTTATAAATTTTTATTTTTAATTAAATAAAATTCGAATTTCTAAATGACTGTTCGCGTCATGGGATTTAATTCGAAAGATTTTAATTTATTTTGGATTTTTAAATAAATTTTGAATTCTCAAATGGCCATCCACGTCATGAGATTTAATTTGAGAGATTTTAATTTCTTTTGGATTTTTAAATAAATTTTGAATTTCTAAATGGTCGTTCGCGACATGAGATTTAATTTGAAAGATTTTTTTTTTTTAATTTTTAAATAAAGTTTGAATTCCTAAATGGTTGTCCGCGTCATGATATTTAATGTGAAAGATTTTTAATTTCTTTTGGATTATCAAAAGGTCGTACGAGTCTAACAATATCCAAAATGAAGTTTGATATAAATAATAAAAAATATAAAAAACTTTCAAAACTAAAAAACATTAAACACCTCAACAACGAAACTATATATAGAACTACATAAACCTGATTTTCCATCCTTATGGAAATATGTAGGAGTGAGGTTAAACCTTTGTCGGGTCCTTAAAAATAAAAATAAAATATTTTTGTTTGATTTTATCTTCACTTTTGTGAAAAATAAAATATTTTGAAAATTAAACTCATTTTATTTATTTAATTAAAGGTACCGTCTTAGGACGGACGTTGTGGGATGCTAATACCTTTCCCACACGTAACCAACTCTTGAAACTAGATCCGGTTTCGTAGACTTGCCTTATTCATTTTTGATTTTTTCATATTAAACTATGGTGGCGACTTCTTTTTCTAATTTTTCTAATTTTTTTTATTTTCTCTTTTGGATCGCCATCCCCGTCGTGACCCCGGTTGCGGCAATGCAGTTACTACTTTTAAAAGTAATTGAAGTTTGGTGCAACTACAACAATATAACACAATATAGGAAGTTTGATAAAAAAAAAACATTGGTTTTTGGTGTTGTTTTATACTTGTGAAGACCACCCAACAACCGCACTTACATCTTCTTGAACATACCATTGTTTTTTTCTTGTACTCCTTATTGGTGTGTTTGTTTTGTAGTCATATAACATCTTGAACTAAAGTGTGAAGAGAAGAGAAACTAAGGTTCTGATCTTCAGATCTGAATCAAGTAATACATATGAGAAAAATAGTTAGGGTTTCTTTTCTAAAATAGAGAAGAAAAAAAAATATCAAGGAAGGAGAATAAGAGATCTAGGCACAACATGCACCAAGATATAGAAACAGAAGTCCAACAATCAGACTTCACAAGATTTATTATGGTCAGAGCTTTTTACAAAGTGTTTGTTTTGTTTTTTAATCAGTTAGGATTTAATTAACTACCATACAACACATAATAATGCATCTCTCTCGAAGAAATCCTTTTCCTCAAAGATTGAATTGACAAAATTTCTTCTTTAGGTCATAGTAAAACTCCCTAAGTTGAATCTTTTGGAAGTTGATGTTTTGACTTAACCAACACTTTGGTCATTGCCATTCCTTTTCACTTCACTGTAATTTGATAAAAAATAGCCTTTGGTTCTTTTTGGTTTAGTTTGTTGTTAGATGTAGTTGGTAGTTTAGTAGCTACCATTGTTGTCCCCACACACTTCTTTAGTTATAACATATCATGCATGCGAGAATAATTTGGTAATTCCAACTTGTAGGCCACTGCTCCCACTTCGTCAATGATTTTAAAAGGATCGAAAAAGCTAGGATATATCTTCATATTCACCCTGTGTGCCATAGAGATTTGCCTGTAAGAATGAAGTTTATCATAGACTAAATCTCTTATTTAATATGCTCTGTTTGTTATGTGTTTATCAACATTTTGCTTCATTATGCGTTGCTCTGTCCTTGAATGGAGTTTAAAGAGTTTCAACATTTCTTCTTGTTTAGCCAAACTACAGTCTACAAGCTCAACTTGTGATTTTTTTGGAAAATAAGGAAGATACACTAGAGGAGGTTGTCCAAACACAATCTCATATGTGATTGTTTGAATGGTTGTGTGATAGGTGGTGTTATACCAACATTCTGCTATTAAACACCATTTGCTTCATTCTGAGGGTGAATCAACACACATACAACGTAGATAAGTTTCCTAACACTTGCTTACAATTTCAATTTGAACCCTTTGATAAGTCATGAATTCCTTCCAAAAGTTACTGACAAATATAGTGTCTTTGGGTCTGGTTATTCATGAGGAAAGTCGTGAAGGTTGAATACATTATCCATGAAGGATTGAACAACATTTTTAGTTGTGTAAGGATGAGATAGGCCATGAAATGGGCAGTGATGGAAACCCTTTTGGAGGCAACAAAAGACTCTAATTAAACTTTTTCTCAAGTTTCTAGAGAGAAACTCAAGAAAGGTGTTCACTTCAAAGGAAGGTTCCTTTGTAGTGAACCTAGGAGAAGATTATTTCCAAATTAGGTGACTTTATAAGAATAAGAAGACAAACAAAATGCATAGCAAATTCTCATTCAATTTCAAAATGATTACAAGAGTGGGGGTAGGCTTTTATTTATAGGCTTAGGAGCTTTTAACATTCATTAGTTTAGGGAATGTAGGACTAAAATGTTCAAAGTGCAGTTACATTAGTAATTTTTGCACATATAGATGTCTCAAGTCCCATATTGCTTAAATCTTACATTCTCCAAGTGTTTATAAGCTCTAAAGCTTCTTTAATATATGCATAGTCATGCAAGCTTATTGTAGGTTGTGTTTGATTCTATTTTGACCTCCTCAATTAATGTTTATTGTAGGCTTCAAGTGATAGTACATTATTATAGTTTTTCATGATTGATAATTTTTATCTTTACTCTTTATGATTATAAAGATTATATTGTAGTCAGTGTAATAATGTACCACATATGTTTATTGATAATTTATATATATTAATTATATTACATTTTAAGGTATTTTTAATGATAATTTACACTATTTTATTTAATTATTTTTTAAATATTATAAATATTAGTAAATGATATGTATATAAAATATTTATATTTTTTAATTAGATATGGTTGAAGAAGTATAGATATTTTATTAGTATATGAATATTGAATATTAGAGTGTCTCGTCGAGATATAAAAACTGATAGTAATGTCCATAAAATTTATGTAAAATATATAGATTCTATTTATATATATTTTGTTTTATATATATTAAGGTGTTTTTAGTGATAAATTATAATATTTTGATTTATAAATATTTTTATACTTTCAAAATTTGTAAATTATTTAATTTATAATATATATATATATATATATATATATATATACTTATATTTTTAAATGCAGATTTTTGTAAAGGTGTTCCATACATTAATTTTGTTTTACAGATTATTTACGTACGTTTGTTTTTTTTTATATATATAATTTGATATGTTTTATTTATAATTAATAACATTTTCTTTTACTAAATATCTGTATATACTTTTTTCTTATATATATATATATATATATATATATATATATATATATATATATACACATTTTACGCTGTTGTTTAGTAATAACTTGAAATAAAAAATTGAAGGAGAGATTTAATTTTGCTTTATCTATATCTATTTAAATATCTATTTTAGTAGTTATAAATATTGAGTTACGAAGTAATGTAGATGGAAATTTAGACATAATTGAAGGATAGAAGATTATTTATTAAGGAAACTACCACTGTTTTACACGATTGAGGCAAAAGTTAAAATCAACGTAGACGAAAAAAAAAAAATTAATAACATTGTTTTAGGATTGGACATAAAGTTTCAAGATTTACTAATACTTTGCTGTACATAAATTACTTGTTAAACCTATCCCATAAAAAAAGTGAAAGAAAGCGTAGAAAACTAGATCTGAAAAAATTATTAAAAACAAAACTTATTTACTTTAAACTTTTCATTTCATACGAGTAAATGGGAGGAAAGTTTCAATCTACATTAAATAAAAGAATGAATTAAATTATAATTAAATAAAATATATTTAAAGTATTTATTTTAAAATAATTAATTTAAAAATGTTAAAATAATTAATAAAATAAAGTAAATTCAATTTTTTGTTAATATATATTTTATGTTAAATAAATAAAAAATAAATAAATTGAATAAAATTATAAAATAATAATAATAATAATAATAATAATAATAAAATCTTAATAAAAATTAAAAAAAGATTAATAATAAATTTATAAAATAATAAAAAATAGCATAATTATAAAAATAAAATGCTAATAATATTAATGTTAAAAAATAAAAAATAGTAATATTATTATAAATAATAATTAAAATAATAAAATCATAGAATAATAATAATAATAAAATTATAAAGTAATATATTATTAACAATAATAATTTATTTTTAGCATTGATTTTATTTTATGAATTATACCTAATTTAATTTTATTTATTAAAAAAATCATTTTATAAATTATATCTATTATATAACTCACAAACTTTCCTTTCATTTCTTATAATCTTTTTCTTAATCCAAACACATATGTCCTTTCCACACACTTTCACATAAAATCCATTCATTTCTCACTCTTCAAATTTACTCTCTCAATTAAATAAAACATAAAAGTTAATATTAGAGAGTTTGATCATGAAAAGAAGTCTACAGAGCACTATTAATAAAATCGTTAATAGTGTCCAAAAAATCGGTCACTGAATTATCAAAATCGGTCACTAAATTAAGACAATGATCGATTTAGTTACCAAACACTTCAGTCGCTATTTTGTTGATTGTTGATATATAGTGATCAATTCTATGACTGAATCTGTGACCGATTCTCACTACTAGAAAAATCACTAATAGTGACCAAAAAATCGATCACAAAATGACCAAAATCAGTCACCAATTAAAACAGTGATCGATTTAGTGACCAAACGCGTTAGTCGCTATTTTGTTGGTCGCTGATATATAGTGACCGATTCTGTGACCGAATCTGTGACAGATTCTATGACTAATCTGTGATCGAATCTATGACCGAATATGTGACCGATTCTGTGATCCAATTAGTGATCGATACTGTGACCGATTTTAAAAATTAGCAAATATTATTTTTATTATAAAACAATTAAAAAAAATTATTTTTAAATCTATTATTCCTTTTATCATTTATATTATCCATCACTAATAATTTCAATTAGGTTGTAGATAAAGTGCACCGAGGAAGTTGAACCCATGAACTCTCACCAACTTTAGAGAACTTATAACTATCAGACCAAAACAGCTTTTGTGTCATGATACGATTATTATTATACTTATTATTGTCATTACAATTTTTATTAATATTATAATAATAATAATAACAATAATAACAATAATAATACTACTACTATTAATAATAATAATAATAATAATAATAATAATAGTAAAAAAATTCGGTCAACAATTCGATCACTAATTCGGTCACTGTCACTGATTTAGTCACTGATTCGGTCACCGATTCGGTCACTTATTTCGGTCACTAATTCGATCTTTTTCAAAAACTAGTTGACTTTTTAAGAAATTCAAAGTTGTTTAATAAACTGGATCTTTATTGACTTTACTGAGCAAGACAGTAGAATGAACCAGTAAACAAAATATAATCCAGTCACAGTACAATGCAGTAAGTCAAACAATTTTATCAGAATTTAAATGTAAGTGCGGAAGCAATTTAGTTAACTGCATAGAAACATAATAGACTGTATTAAGAACCATACAGGAAGAACAGATTAACTCCACGTTTATCAAGCTTGACTTATTAAGAACCTTTTTGTTAACCAATATGAACTTTGTTAGATGTATAAAAACGGTCTTTAATCAACAACAGTAAGAGATTTAGTTTTGTGGAAAAGTTAACTGATAAACAGTGAATTCAGCAAATTGCGAAACTGTAGTTTTTTAGGAAACTGATATACTGGTTCTTAACAGATTCAAAACAGTTTGGATTAAACTGTGTTAAAATGAAATAAAAGATTTTAGGTTGTTTTTAAAAAGATTTTCTGAAAATTATGAAGCTATTCAATTAGTAAGATTCGCTTAATTCTGAAAAACTCAAGAAATTCAGCAAGAACAATAAAGAGAGAGAGCAAGAGAGAATAAGGACACAACAG
>Ga0099825_1008187_pt1 | contig 12475 bp, 9 predicted proteins | sample SiratroredBW_FD_76838 | JGI IMG/M metagenome (GOLD analysis project Ga0099825, IMG submission 76838) | Root nodule microbial communities of legume samples collected from California, USA - Siratro red BW | ecosystem: Host-associated > Plants > Roots > Nodule | place: USA: California | collected...
AAAAAAAAAAAAAAATATATATATATATATATATATATATATATATATATATATATATATATATATATATATATATATATATACATATACATATTTTGTTAACATAATTAATATCAATGATAATTTATAGTTTTCAACATGTGTATTATATTTATGATTTATTGTAGAGTTTACTAATGGAATATTCACTAATTTAATTCTGCTCGTGAAGAAAAAATGATAAGGAAAAAAAAGTTAAAAGAGTGGGTTATTTAAAGTGAGTAACACCACATTTTCATCCTAATCCTTTCACACCACTTCAAGACAAAGCAAATAATAATAAAATAATAAACTTTGAATTCTTTGCTGAGTTATAATATAATTTTTTATGTCTTTAAAATGGTAATATTTTAAAATATATTAATTTTTTTGAATGCATAATTTATTTTAAAGAGATCAATAACATCAAAAGTTTAATAGCGAATTTAAAATCCTAACAACAGATTACACAAAACCATTACGGTGGCACTCAACCTACCACCACAATCCAATGATAAAGCGCCACGTGTCATGGACCCGCCCAACATGCCACCTGTAGGTCGCAGAGGGGCACATAACAATAATTTCATGAAAGGGTAATATAATCTCCTTTGACACACGAATTTACTAAAGTACCCTCCGCATCCCCTATTTTTGTATATAAGTTCACAAGAGCACACTCGTATGTGTATTTTGTGTACTCAGGTACGTATCTCTCCATATACGTTACGGATAAGATATACTATCAACTAGATTTAAGCCTCAAAGTTCTAAAGTAAAATTTCGATTTCTCTCTCTCTCTTTGTCGGTGTACGCAGATCTTGTGAACGCCACGCTCTTGGCACCTGCTTTCTGTTGTTGTTCTTCTGGTTTGGCTTTGTGGGGTGTAACAAATTGTGGTTTTTGGGTTGAGGGTAGCTGAAAGGTGGATTTTTTTGTGGAAAGGAGAGTGCTTTTGCTGGTGGGGTGGAGTGTATGATAGAGGGTGGTTCTGGAATTTGCAGTTTGGTGATTTTGGAAAGGGAAGGTGCATGCGGGATATCAATTGGGTTCTATGTTTGGTGAAGAAGGGTTTGGGCGAAGGGAGAATAAGCTGGCATTGTTGTGGGTTTGTGATAATGAGCAGGGGTAGGTGGGGCAAATGTGGGTGAGGAAAAGGCTGTGTGAGAGATTTGATTTTTGAGGGAGGTATATTTGGGACCTGGTTTTGTTCAGTTTGGGCTTGATCTTCACTCTATAGGTATGTTTTGGAGAATTTTTGGGTGTCAGGGGAAAATTCCGCGAGATCACCGGAAAAAGGTGGAGTTTTTATTGTGTGGTGTGTATTTGTGCTGATTGGCTTTGTAATTGCGTAATTGGGATTGGGGAAAAGTGATTGATTTTGTGTGCTTTTGTTTAATCTGAATGTTGTGAGATAGAAAAAATTTCAGTGTGATGAGATCATGATTATGTTGGTGAAAGAATTTTTCAATAGAGCGTTTCTCCTTTTAGTTCATCCATGATTTGGTTCCTCTCTCTCTAGAATGTTTCTTACGCATGATTTGGTTGGCACCGCAAGATCTTGTTTTTTTCAACATTTTCGGAGGGTTTGGTGAAATTCACTTGCTTTTTAACGGATTAGATTTTTTTGTATTGACCCATCATTTCTTATTTTCTCTTTCCACACTTGTTGAGTTGAGCCTTGTCAAGTTAGTGTCAATACCAAGCGGCATTCCCTGTTTTACATGCTTACAAGTTTTTCCTGATCGGATAGGATTTTGTCTACTATTTGTTTTTGTTTTGTTAGGTTTCTAGTTTATCCTATTTTCTCTGTGCCTGCATTTACTTCTTTTACAGATTTCATGGAATGAGTTTTATTTATTTTTGAATAATTAATTATGTTTAATAAATTGTATGAAGAGTTGGGATTTGGAATCGGTGAACGCATGTGGATTTTATGTGTTGATGCTTGATCATGCAGAACCAGTGTGTACATTCCTGTTGAATTGAAAGAAAATAGAAAAATCTTGATTTGCTTCGGTGTAAATATGTATTTGATTTTGAACAGTATGTGGTGACATAACGTAGAAATATGTATTTGATCTTGTTGTGTCATTTTCTTTATTAGTCTACATATAAACTTATTTTTTTAATAAATTTTGATGTATATTATTAAAATGTCAATTTAAACGTGATACACATAGTTTACTTAAACTTTTACATGTATTTTAAATGTTAATAACCTATAAAAATTTGTGTTTTATTCTAGTTTTTAGCATTATAAAATTATGATATTATATATTTTTTCTGTATTTTTTTTATTAAAATAATTTTATTAATACTTGTTCAATCCCAGTTGAACCATTATACCTTGAACCAGCAATTATCAGTCCAATTTTAAAAACATAGATCGAAGCAATGCAAGGTTTTGTGTTTAATATATGTATTTTAGTTTGCCTGTGTTATTCCCATGTGTGTGAAAATGATCATATTACTGTTGTTGAGATTATGACACTTTTTGATACTATGGTAATTCCATGATATGAATTTTGTAATATAAAACAATTTTTTTTATTCTGTATGTTAATTTGTTCATGAGAAGGAAACATGCTTTTTATTTTAATTTCTATCTATATTGAAGCTTTTGCTTTTACTTTGTTGCTTTAGTTTGAATGTTTTCAGACTTTCAAATTCTAACTTTGTGGATTTTGCTATGGGGAAAAAGCTACAGAGATGGACTTTTTCTCTGAATATGGTGATGCCAGCCAGTACAAGATTCAAGAAGTCATTGGAAAGGGTAGCTATGGTGTTGTGTGTTCAGCCATTGACACTCACACTGGAGAAAAAGTGGCAATTAAGAAGATTCATGACATCTTCGAGCATACCTCTGATGCTGCTCGAATCCTCCGTGAGATAAAGCTGCTTAGACTTCTTCGACATCCCGATATTGTAGAAATAAAGCACATTATGCTGCCTCCATCATGGAAGGACTTCAAAGATATTTATGTTGTTTTTGAGCTCATGGAGTCTGATCTTCATCAAGTCATTAAAGCCAATGATGACTTGACAAAAGAACACTATCAATTTTTCCTTTATCAGTTACTTCGAGCACTCAAGTACATTCATACTGGTAAACATTGCTATGTTTTAGTTACTTGTATATGTGAATCCTCTTGAAATTGCATACTTTTAACATTTATCAAAATGTGAGGGTCTAACATTTGTCTATTTCTTAAGGAGTATGCTAGCATTGATGTCAATATTGGGTATCTAATTCTTAACTTGTACAATGCAGCAAATGTCTTTCATCGAGATTTGAAGCCGAAGAATATACTGGCAAATGCAAACTGCAAGCTTAAAATCTGTGATTTTGGGTTAGCTAGAGTTGCCTTCAATGACACACCAACAACAATATTTTGGACGGTATTTTTTCTAAATTTGCATCGTTTGCTTCCTTCATATCTTTTAATTTATTTCAGCTTTTCTGGTTTTCATTTTTGTTGTTATTTGAGAGGGAAGAGAATGATTTTTCTTCTTGCTTGTTTAATTCATTTGTACGTAGGATTATGTTGCTACAAGGTGGTATAGAGCTCCAGAGCTATGTGGATCATTTTACTCAAAGGTATGGATTTTCCAGATTTCTGTGGACATTAACAAAGTGATAGACAAATGGAATTTTTATTTTCTTTGGTTGCAAAATGATACAACACAGTGGTACCATTTTTAGATCCACATTTTGTAGGTCTAAATTTTTAGTAAATCTTAATGCAGTATACACCGGCAATTGATATATGGAGTATAGGTTGTATCTTTGCTGAAGTACTAACGGGAAAGCCACTTTTTCCTGGGAAAAATGTGGTACACCAATTGGACCTGATGACAGATCTGCTTGGGACACCTTCACTGGATACTATATCACGGGTAAATATTTTCTTCAATTGTGGAAGAACCATTTGAGTTGCTAGCTTAGTTCTGAACCAAAAGTTACCAAAAACCAATTTTTGTGATGGATGCAGGTACGCAATGAGAAAGCAAGGAGATACCTGACTAGCATGAGGAAAAAGCAGCCTGTGTCGTTTGCTCAAAAGTTTCCCAATGCAGACCCTTTAGCACTGAGGCTACTGCAAAAATTGTTGGCTTTTGATCCAAAAGATCGGCCTACCGCCGAAGAGGTTTGTTTGTTACATTATGCTCTACTGCTTGTGTATGTGTATTGAAATGTGGTATCTATAATGTGGACAATAAAAGATATAATGAATCATAACAGTGGATAACAATTTATAAGGTGATATCTTGTGCTTAATGTTTCTTAAATGTTTTTGTGTGCTCAGGCATTGGCTGATCCTTACTTCAAGGCGCTGGCAAAAGTTGAGAAGGAGCCATCTTGCCAGCCTATTACAAAAATGGAATTTGAATTTGAAAGACGAAGAGTCACAAAGGAAGAAATTCGAGAACTGATTTTCCGTGAGATTCTAGAGTATCATCCTCAACTATTGAAAGACTACCTGAATGGAACTGAGAGAACTAATTTTCTTTATCCAAGGTTTTTGTTTTCGCAATTGGTTTTCAACTGTTTATTCCATATTATATTTTCACCATCTTGATATTTGAATTTCGATTTCATCTTAGTTTACTTTTTTGGTGCAATTCTTTTCAGTGCTATTGATCAATTCAGAAAGCAATTTGCTCATCTGGAGGAAAATGGTAAAAATGGTCATGTTTTGCCACTTGAAAGAAAGCATGTTTCCCTTCCAAGGTAATATTTCTGATTCATAAATTCAGTTGCTCATTGGATTTCTTGTGACACTTGATGCATTCCAATTGTAGTGGTTGCTTTCTATTACATTATGCATATGTTAAGATGGTAATCACAAGATTGAAAGTCATATATACAAAATAAAGTCCCAAAAATGGCAACAACTAGGAGTCAGGGGTCTATAGTATGGTATTTATAGCTGACAAACACTTGTTGTTGAAGTAACTTCCCAACCATAGTATTTAACTGCTGTCAATATCTTAGCATAATGTGCAGGCAATGACAATTTGGTAGACCAAAATCAACCTCAACAACTCCATGCTGCATTTCTCCCATTATAGTCTCTTTTCTTTTCTATCTGCCCCTTAAACCAAGCTATGTAATAAGCTTTCTTGATCCCAATAAAATAATTGTAAGGTTTTCTATTTTAACTTTTTCATTTCTACTTCACAATAAATACATATATTTAAATTAATTAAAGATTAGGTGGACAATATGATATAATTGACAAAAACATAATTAATATTATCTTATACTTTGAAAACAACATATATATAGAAACAAAAATCGTAAATAAAAGTATGACAATTAAAAGGGAATGGAGGGACTATTTATGACTTGTATGATTCATGTTGATTTTAAGGAGAGCATAATATATTTGATCATATTCTCATGCTTTTGACTTATTGACAGGTCAACCATTGTACATTCAAATACAATACACCCAAAAGATCAAACAAACATTGCTGCATTCAAAAACCCACCAACCGCTGAGGAATACAACAGGAATTCCAGAGATACAAAAAATCTAGTGCCAAGGTCAATGCAGGGACCACAAAGAATTCCACTAGGTATGGGGTTGTTATCATTGGTGTCTGTTAAGTCTACATGCATGATCATTGATTAATAATTAAGGGCATGCTTGATTCCGTTCTTACCTTAATGTTTTAAAACAATTTTACATTATTCAGCAATCAATTCCGTTCTTACCTTAATTTTTTTAAAGCCAAAATTTGGAAAGAACTGATGAATGTTTTCTCATCCTTCTATGCAGTATCATCTTGTAGGAGCCACCTTTTGTTACTATATTTTAGAAAATGGAAAACCCTTTTTTGAACAATAAACGAACAAGGCCTAATAATCTCATTTTTTTTCAGCAAAACCTGGTAAAGTTGTGGGGCCAGTTGTTCCATACGAGTACAATAACATTGTGAAGGATTCTTATAATCCTAGGTCGTTTATCAGAGGTTCTGTGCTTCCTACTAAACCGGTTCCCCCAGCATACTATTATCATCAGAGATCCAGCGCTGGAAGCCAAGAAAGGGCAGCAACAGAAGCTGACAAGAGTGTGCCTTTGCAAGCAACACATGCACAAGAACAAGTTGGAGTTAATGCCAAGATGGCATCAGATATAGCTGTTAATATTGATACAAATCCCTTTTTTATGACAAGGCTAGGAGTTAACAAGGTAGAGCAAGGTGATCAAATAGTCATAGATACAAACTTGTTGCAGCCAAAGACATATGGTGGAAACAGTGCTGCAGCTGGGGCCACTGCTCATAGAAAGGTAGGCCCTGTTCAGTATGGTATGACAAGAATGTTCTAGAAGAAGGGTGTTTTTCTTGTGAATAATTTAACCCTGGAGGGGGAAATCTCTGCAGAAAAAGGACATTTTTAGGAATAGAGATGTTGGCTTGGTGATGGTTTGTATAAAGTGGGAGAGTGAGGGGGCTTAGAGGCAGTTCTTCCCTAGAAAAGTGTTAGCTTTCTCTTTTGTATAAAGGTATGGATTTTGGTTACAACTATGCTATCAAGAGACTTTTGATAAAGAAATTTAGACCTATGTTATAAGTTAATCCCCACAACCTCATTTTTGGTGTTTGCAGTGAAGACTTTGAGTGTTTGTAATTCTAATTGGATTAATGGGATTTCACAGACCTAACATCTCATATACCTTAACAAGTATTGCTTTGATGAGAATAAAAAAATAAACAACTTAAATATCATGTTATCCCTCTACATTGAACAAGTTTTGTTTTTGGTCTTTAATTTTTAATTCTTGAAAATCATTAAAATATTTATTTTGGTCTATGTTGTCGTGTGTCAATTATTTTGTGTTTAATAAAAGATAGTGGACACCAATGGTGACACGTGTTACGATAGTGAGTCATTACAAGATCTTTAAAATTTTCAATTTAATTTAAAATAAAGTCGAGGATTAAAATAATGATTTTAGGTTTTACAAAAATGACAGGAAAAGAAAAATATTTAACAAGTAGTTTTGTCAAAATTACTAAACAGAAGACGTAATTTACCAAATGTGTGAAATTGAGATTAATCCAATATTTAAGGAGGCATTTGATAGAATAATTTTGATTTGATTTTTCTTTTAAGGGAAGTTAGACAACATGTTTATTACATTTGATTTAGTTTAAAAAAAATGGTAACAATGTTTCTCACAAATGAATTTTTATAAAATTTTCTAAAAAGTAGTTCTCGTGAGGTGATAATTTAACCTTTGTAAGTTAAAATAAAATTTTGCAATATAAAAATACCATGTTATATTCATTAAATTATTTAACGCATCAAATAATCAACAGGAAATTTATGTAAATATTTTTTACAAAATTTATTTTTTATAATTTCTGGAATCATAGAATGTTGTTTTATTTTTCTGAAACCCAATGTTTCCTAAAATTTCATTAAATTTCTCTAAAACTTATTTTTTTTATTTTCTATAAATGTTAATTAAATAAAGTTTCAGTAGATAAGATTTTTGACGTTTAAATCCAACGTTCCAGTAGGGAAAAAGAAAAAGAAAGCATAACAGAATGAAACTCTAAGCGCGCGAAAGTTGCATTCTCCTTCTCCCTTTCCCTGAAAATCCTCCAAAATTTTCCCGGAAAATGCTCGTCCTCGACCTCGTCATCGATTCTCTCGCACTCCTTTCCACTCATCAATCTCTCACTCTCCACTGTTCCCCTCACTCCACCCTTTCGCCACCGAGAAATCACCACCATTCTTCACACCGATCTGAATCTCCTCGATTTACTTTCTCCCACCGCGATGGATATCGCGGACGGCGTCGTGTCGAAGATGGAGGCGCTGGAGCGCGATAACGCGTCGAAGAAGGACGAGATCCAGAAGCTGAGGAAGGAGATCGAGTCGCTGCGGCGAGAGGCGGAGGAGCTGGAGTCGGAGATGAACGCCGCCGAGGAGGCCGGATCAAATGCGGCGGCGCTGAGCAGCGTGCTCGAGGATCGCGAGAGAATGCTGGTGTTTCTGGAGAGGGAGACGAAGATTCTGAAGCAGCTGAACGCAGAGAGCGAGATGAAGGTGCGCGATCTGGAGCGGAGGATCGGCGTTCTGGAAGTGCGGGAGAGCGAGGAGCGTAGCAAGAGAGTTCGCGTGGAGGAGGAGATGAGAGAGAAGGTTGGCGAGAAAGAGAAAGAGATTGAAACGCTAAAGCATATAATCAACGATTTGGAAGAAGCGAAGGCTGTGGAAAGTATAAAGAACGGAGAAAGAGGAAACGAAGAAACGAAGAAGGGATTAGGGTTTATGTGGCCGCTCGTGGCAGCCGGAGGTGCAGCCGTCTTTGCTGTGTTTTACTTCTGTTTTCGAAAACGTAGGTGACACTTCAAGGTGACATACTCAACTTCTTTCTCTCTTTTTTTTTTTAACAATTTTTTTAATATTAACACTTCAAAATTAACTATTCTTTTGTTAGCTTAGAGTATAGAAAATTTCTGTTGTTAGCTTTATACATTGAAATAGTATAAAGATTGTTTTTAATCACTTATTGTTGTTGTTACTTTGTTACTTTTATATTTAAATCATTGTTTTAGTAAAATCATTCTTTATTGTAGTTTTAATGAAAAAAATAGATATATAGTATAGTATGTCAAATTTCAGTTGTTTCTTGTGTGCACATCAAATGTTACTGATTTTTGACACATTGGTTACTTACATAAGAGGTGATATTTACATCAATTTTGATTATTGAATTGAATTAGATTTTGAAGCTACTTTTCATATTTTGGTGCATATTGGGCTTGCATTAGTGTAACTTTGAGCATATCTCTAATTTTGATGTTCCTTATATGGTAGGCACAGTGAAAAAAAGATCTACAAGGTTTGTGGAATACCAAATTGGCCAATTTGAACCAATTAGAGGTCAAATTTAGCTTTGAAGTTGGGTCAGATGTGTTGCCACACATGTTTAACATACTTGCTCTATTTGAGCATATCCTACTCATTTTAAGCCCAACTAAACCATGAGTTCTTCTTCGAATATTTGAAGCCAGGGTAGACTAGGAATTCAAAAAGAATTCACAATATATATAGGTCAGTTCAATGTGCGTATTTATACAGGAAACTCATTTATGTAGTTTTTTCCTTTTTGGATTAAAGAAATTGTCTTTTCTCCTCTCTTCTACATTTTTTGAACCATTACTTGTTCAAGCTTCCTCAATTGTGAAGACTATGGAGGTTAAGGACCTTGTCTGTCCAGGGAACCGAAGGTCTATTATCTGAATTTTGCACTCTTTTGCTTTATGGTTGTTTTCGTATGCATTCTCTCAATTTAAAATTAAGTTAGTCGAATAGTAATTGTGGATTATCAAGGTTATCCTCACACATTAAAGGACAGTATTACATGATCACATTATCCTTATATTTTTTGTGTCATTCTCTCAAAAAGGAAATATTGTTTATTCAAGGCGATGACTAATATATTGAAGCAATCAACAAATTCAAGTATCAAATAATTATATTGATAAGGAGTAAGTAGTTATAAGATGAGAGTTTTGCTGGAATGGAAAGTCTGATACTACATGTAAAAGTGACAAAAACAGGCATTAAAAAGTTAAATACATAAACTTTTGTTGTATATATCATATAAATGGATTGAAAGTGCTTTACTATAGATATATAGTATTCTTTGCTGATAAAAGAGATATCAATTTTGTTGTCCATATATTCTTTTCTGGGTTGATTGAAATGTGAAAGAGAAAACGTTGAAACAGTTTAAACAAAGTTTAATTAATAAGCCTTATGAACGTATAAATTTATAAAAAAAAAGTAAAATAAAAACATTAAAGAGACAAACCATTGTGAATACTCAATTCCATGAAACGGGATATACCGGCCAATAGCTTCAAATCCATTCCCTTAATAGAATAACAACATTTCATGCAATTCAAATACACAACAACTACGTTTTCCCTCATAGAATTTGTTTGGATCCGAAGGTGGAATTGTTTTTGAGAATATTTTTAGAGTCTCTCTATTAAAAGAATTATACCTCTAACTTGTATCCAAACATGTTTACAATCAATCCATCTTTTCCTTCCAGATATAATGTCCATTTGATTGATGAAATTAGTGGAGGTGCATGCAACATGCATGATTGATGCAACCTCTCTATTCAATTTGATCTAATAGATTTTCCTTGCGGCACTCATATGGGAGACCATGTGCATAACGTCTTAAATCACGACAATAATCATAGACTACCCATTTCGTAAGAACCTCTTGCATTTCATTCTTTCTCTCTTCAGTAAGACCACTGCTTCTTCCACCATTGAAACCCTTACATCTGGCACCACCATCATTTGCAATGCAAGCATCAGCATTGAAATATCTGAAGCCTGCCACGAATGGAGCATTTGACAAATCCAGCTTCACTGCCCCCCATCTTGTCGCCCAAGAGTCTCCATTCCACAGAGTTGTGTAAAGCCTCATGGGTCTGCTTGTTGGGAAAGAAACACCAATACTTTCTCTATTGACCATAACCCTGATGGGAATGTCATCCACCAAGATGCTGAAAACACAAGAAAAACATTTATATTAAGATTTAGTATAAAGGCATTTTAAACAGGCTAATTACATGTTTTCCTCTCTTAAAAGTTAGTATTTATATGAGAGAGAGACAGTAAAAGATAGATTAGACAAATGCATGTGTGTAATTTTTCAATTAAATGTTCAGGTGCAATTAACATTAATTTGAAGATAAATTAGTGTAATAATTATCCGTTTTCAACATATATGTAACTATATATACATGGTTTGTTACTTACACTATGCGATGAGGGTTCCAATCAATGGAATAAGTATGGAAGTCTTCTGTTGGATCGAACCAAAGATAATACTGCATCTCACGCCCCCCAACTCCATCTGCATATACATTGGTTGAGAGCAGATAAGGGTCTCCACTCAGGTTTCCCAAGAACTCTATATCTATCTCATCATGGTTTGCTCCTTGAGAACTTAGCTGCACATCAAACACATATTTGTCATAATCTATTATAGGAAATAGAAATAAACCATCATGCTTTTTCTACAATGTGTTACATGTAAAAATATATAGTTTAATCACTTTTGTGAAAAATTAATGTTTGGAATAAGTTGAATTCTATAAATTGAAAACCATTTCTCACATTAAAGATACATATAAATAAAAGATAGACATATAGATATATAATCTTATGTTGATGCAGAGTTTGGTGAAAAAAAAAAGATCTTAATAATGAATTTGAAGGAAGACATACGTAAAAGGCTGTGACAGTTCCTGCAGAGTTTCCTGGTACGAGCTTGATTTGCATGTCGAATCGTCCAAACAAGTACTCATTCTTGGACACGATACCTGAGCCAGAATATTGATCCATTGTGAGGGTCATGCTTTGCCCTTCATCTTTTATGTCAACCCTTACATCTCCAAAGAGATTGTCAAAATCTTCGTAGAAATTCCCACCCAATGCGAGTGCCGTTATGGCCAAGAAGACAGAAACAAGAAGAGAAACGGAAGCACAGGAGGAAGAAGCCATTTTCAATTGTGTGAATGCACTGTGTAAAAAATGTGTATTTAAATCACTTTTTTCATGAGAAAAAGGGTTGTGTTAATTACGGCAAAATGGAGTTGCATAACGTCAAACACAGGCTGTGATGACTATGGCCTTAACCCCAATGTGGTTGTCGTAATTGCAGTTACTAACTGCAATTCAAAATGTTTAGTGGATAATATGGTTTTTTAAAGGGGGAGAGAGACGTCAGAAAAGTTGGATTTCATGCCACCAATGATTTAGATCTTTGGCTCTTCGAATTTGGTGTTGACAAAAGGTTAAAGCTCCATCAAAATGGGTAATTGCTTAAGATAGAAATGCTAAACAAAGAGTGATATGTTGCATGCATGGTTATTATATTCCTTTTCTTGTTTTTAAGTTGCTTTTTCCAAAGAAAATTGACTTAATTTGCTAGGGTTAGTTTATTTTTCTGCCTTTTTTTACCTATCTTTCTGATATTTCTCACGGGTCACCAAATTTTCTCTTATTCCATCTAAAAATGCTCCTAGATGTATATACAAATACCAAACACATAACATATTGATAAAAAAAAACATGCGTAAAATTAAGATTTAAACAATGTATTATATACATAATCAAAGAACACTTAATATATAACCGCTTTAGATGATAAAACATTCTTAATCAATTGATTGAATCAAAATGTTATTGTAATGAATGCTAAAAATATATGACGATTACACATCTTTTTCAACGATGGTTATATATATATATATATATATATATATATATATATATATATATATATATATATATATTATCTTTTTTGTTCACACTATTTTTTTTTTTTTTTTTTAATATCTCTCCACAAAAAAAAAATATATAATATTTTGTTATTAAAATAAAAAATAAAATATAT
>Ga0099825_1008189_pt1 | contig 12473 bp, 6 predicted proteins | sample SiratroredBW_FD_76838 | JGI IMG/M metagenome (GOLD analysis project Ga0099825, IMG submission 76838) | Root nodule microbial communities of legume samples collected from California, USA - Siratro red BW | ecosystem: Host-associated > Plants > Roots > Nodule | place: USA: California | collected...
ATGTTTAAAATAATAATAAAAAAAGTCTAAATGTACAAGAGAGTCAAGCCAAAATGTCAATTTCTAGAAGTAATCTGGTGCAGCGTCATCGCGGGAGCTGCTCGTAATAATCAGAAAATAACAATGTGGAGCATCTAATTGCAAAATATTGCATTAAAATGCAGCTTCGGAATCTGCAAGTGTGGCTGACTCTGTAAATGTGATTAGGAATGTGAAGTAGGAGGCACAAGGGCTTTACTCTATGAGAATGAAACACTTTTGAGGGTCAAATTCAGTATAGCCAACATCAACTAGGCATAAACCATCAGGGGGTGCTGGAGGAGCAGTAGCACGCCTACATGTGGCATCCATGAGCTTTATCAAGGCATCATCTTCAGCACCAGCAGCTGCTTCTCTAATGGAGGTTGCTACAAGCACCCGAACCATCTATAAAAATATGATTAGCTTCAACCAAAGCAATAATTGAGAATAAATAAATCTAGCACACCAATTATTCTAACGGAGGAATTAAAACAATTTTTGTTACTGGAAAACACAATGGTACTCAGCAAGCATTATGGGGCATAAAAGGACTATTGAAGACAAGCTATGCGCCAGAAACCAGCCCCATGACATTTCCACTATCAGGGAATAAAAAAAACTTCTATGAGTGGAAGGATTAAAAAAGTTGGGTTTTTAGTAGAGTGCTAAAGCTATAGCAGTGGCTAAGTCAAGCCTACAAACTCTTATAAGACATGTTAGGCAGATTATCTCCATTTATATTCTGTATTCTAGCAGTATCTCTAGTTAATCTGATATTTGAATTTTTCTCAATATATCCCTTTCAAAGTAGGTTAGACTTAATTCAATCCTACAAAACCAACTTATAAAACAAGAATTGTCTTTACTTATATACTTTATTTTCACGATATTTTTAGTAAAAGTGGAACTTGGATTTTTCATAATGTAGTGCTGTGCATTGGTTCTAAAAAATACCTCAGAAGAGAGACATCAAGGCTTCTTTGGGATTTTAATATCCAAAATTGAAATCTATATAATAGACCTAATAATAATAGTGAAAATGATAAAGGCTTCGATTAGAAGATGATGATTGATAATTCCAATCTAAAATAATTGTATTCACTTGTGTAGGTGTTTACTTGTATGGCTTGGAAACCTGTGACTCTTTATTGTTAAGTATAAATGTTATTAATTTCGAGTAATTTAAAAAAAAAAATAGTGCATATTTATACCTGTGTGTGTCTAAATATATGTGCGTGTATATATGGGTAGAACAATAAAGTTGTTGTCCTTTAAATTGATTCATTTGTGTTGAAAATCAACTCGTCAATATCTAGATCGATGAAGGTGTTACTCCAAGCCATGCTATCGTATCAACTTCTATTCATATTAAGTTACATTAACCTTGCAATAAACTTGGGATGCTTTACTTTTCATATTTACATCAACAAATTTGATTATCTACATTATAGTAATACATAAGAAAAGCCAAAAACCTTCATATGTTTCCTAAATCGAAAGCAAAAATTACACAACAGTTACCTTGCGTAGAAAGCGATTAGCTACCAGCTCAACACACATAACCTTTGTTTCTTCACCACAGTCCTAAAAATGTCACGAGTGAAATCAAGCATCAATACAGCTCTTCTCTCAACAACCAAAGTACACAGTAAAACTAAGGAGTCTGAGTAAAATCATAGCTAGAAGTGATTGTTGAATTACAGTTGACACTAAGGGGGGACAAATTATTTGAAAGACGTCTCAGAAGAAGCAATATGTACACATGTAAAAATCACAGGAACTTAGCTAAACAGCATAAAACCCTACACATTGATAGTTTTTGACATGTTAATATATTTACGTGAAAACCACTGGAAATCCATATTTGCTAAAACTACATACATGCTTGAGAAGAAAGTGAAGAGAGAGTCAAGGGCGTACTGATCATGTAAGTAACTAAATATTTTCTGAACAAATGAAATCTGTTAATATTGAAAGCCATACACAAAATTGCATAACTTGTATGTTACAGTAAGTTCAACCAAACGGATATGCTTAAAGTCATCCTAGGAAATATCAGCACAATTGGTAGGAGGCCAGCTGACCAAATTAACAATTTTTAGTTGAATTCACTTCAATGCAGAATGAGCTAAATGGACAAGACTTCTAATGAAAGTAATATGATACAATCTTCAGCTAATTAACAAGATTACGCTATATATTTCATAGTGTGTATTTGAAGGAAACATTATAAAACCATTGAGAACCTAATGAATGAACAGAAGGTTCTCTAGTCCTTTTCTAACATTTCTAGAAGATATTAAACTGATGAGAACAGATAACATCTCAGAAGATTCCCATCATATAGAAAATATATTATAAAAGGATTTAATGATGCCTGTGCCAAATATAGCAAAAACCCAGCTCAGCAATTGCCCTTATTTCCCATATTCATTATACACTTGGAAAAATTTGCCCTAGCTATTCTGAGGAATAATATAATGAATAATTGATTTTTTATCAAATGGTTAATGAATATGATTGTAATTCAAATCTTGGTTTCCCAGTCATGTTTCTGCCTAAATCACTTAAAGAATAAATCCAAAGCTAAGCTAGAAACAAAATGAATTCATCCCTGCTCTCCTCAATTGGAGCAAGCTTTAAACCAAGCAATATTGCCAATCAAGAGTAAGACACATCCACAAGCTTAACCACACATAGCAAGAGCCACATATGCTGAAATAATTTCAATTGAGTATAATAATTCTGGGCAACAATAAAAGAGATAAAGGAAACACAAAAAAATGGTTAAATGGCACTCACAGTTGTTGACAGTTTGACTTCCATAGCTCGAGCATGGTAAACAAAACACTCCGTCGGTGGACCACTGAAACGGAATGACAGTCATAAGTCAATTCAATGAATGGCAATTCCCCTCTTATGGTAACACCAAGCAAATATGTAAGTTGTGTCATGAATCAACAATCACAAAAGCTTAAACTGTTAAGTGAAAACACATGAATGGTTTTTATATTATATTTCAAACAGGCTCCCTCCTGAAAGAGCCCTTTCAACCTTGAAGCTTGGACAATTCATAGACCCATCTACTTTGTGCTGAAATGAGACTTATTTTACAAGAACAATGATGAAAGCATGAACTGAATTCTAGAGTTTTTTTGACCACAAAGGCTTTGATGTTAGACTGAAAATTGCTTACAAACTGAAAACTATAAATAAAATTTGATTAATCTGAAGCGATTGAAATAATTTAAGATTTATTCCAAATAATAATCACACAATCATTAATTTTGCTACCCTCACCAAAAATATTATGTGGTAGTTTCTATAATGTGTACTGCAGACGAATGAGATGCTGAAGTGAGCTGTGATATAAATTCAAGAATTAAGTTCTTACTCATTTCTTGAAGCTTTTGTATCACGGGCAAACATCTTGTAGGATAGCAATTTTCCTTCCAATTTTCTCAAAAGCCGGTTTACTTTGCTTACGCTGAACAGATAGGATTTCTCTTGATTTTCTATCTCGTCCTTGCTGGAAGAATCATGCATTTCATTATATTTAGAAATGTCACAAGACTCCCCATTGCCATTACTTTGGTCCCAGTATCCATCGGTGAGTGGAAATATATAAAGGTAACGCCTCCATTTGGCAGAGAAATTCGGATGAAATACGCGTGATACCTACAATGAGTCATATCTTATCAGAATAACTATTCCTTGAAGTGTGAACAACAAAAAAACTCAATTCTGCAAGCCATCTTTTTGTTTGGTTTCTTTTTCATTTGGATTCAAGGCAATTGATATCAAATATTAGCTCCCATTGCAAATTTCCTGAAAAGGATATTACCTCAGAAACTGATATGACTCTAAGTTTTCCTAGAGCTGCTTGATTAATAGCATCTTCAATATCTCTTGGTTTAACATCCTTCTTCCATGTATCTGTGTATAATGAACCCTAGATCAGAACCAAAGGATGCTAAAAATGAACCCAATCACCCACTACCCTGTATGCCTCAGTAACTGGGGAAAAAATAATGTAACTTCTGAAAGTTTTCTTTCCTTACATGGCATAACACTAATTTAATAAATTGAAAAATATAGCCCTGCATGATAACCGTTATAAATTGTGTCAATGCAAGAATGTTTTAGTGTTGTTGATTCCATACATAAGAACATGGGAACATATCACTGAAAAATTTAAGAAAGGATTTCTGTGGTTCTTTCAAAATCTGATAACAGACATTAGTTGTATTTCATGTTATAAATGGTTTCAATCATAGTTCTTATAGTCCCTGTCTACCTTATGGCTTGATGCTGGTGATAACTTCTCTTTCTTCTTTTATGGTTTCAGTTAAGCTTCTGGTGCACATAGACTTGCCTCCAAGCTTGGTTATTCATTAAAAGAACCAAATTAATAGATCTCACATAACCTATAAGAAACTATCCATTCTGTAGACAACAGACTTGCAAGAACCACATCAAGCAGAAGAACTTTCTACAAAAATTTAAATCTTCACCAGAGAAAAATCAAAAAGAGTATCTCTAGTTTCAATTATGATTTATTTTGCCTCTAGAAAACAGAGTAACCTAACCATCCAAGTTCCCACAACCTACAAAGAGTTCCCCATACCACTGGAACCCACTGTGAGAAAACAAGCAATCAAATAAAAATTCTTCGAGACCAAGGCCGAAAGTAACCAATCAGATTGGAAGCACAGAATTATGCTACGGAGGCCTTTTGGTGGTCCCGAACATCAAACATATTACTGTATGTGGATATGAGAAGGCATAGGCATTTCAGATGCCCTTTATTCAGGAAAGATACGTTTTGAGTGAGGACATGTGAATGCTAAATTTAACTAGTCAAAGACATCACAGACATCTAGGCATCTAAGAGGCCATTTCAAATGAAGTCAGACATTAACACATTTGATGTAAGAAATTTCCAGATCAATCAAACTTCCTACTGCTGATTATATAACTATAAGTGCATAAACATGAGGTCAAATAGTACTAAACAATCGCAGTCCCAAATATTGCACTTATATGAGATCCTTTGGGACTCCAGTCTTATCTTCTTAGTTCTTGCATGCCGAAATCAGAGTGTGTGACAGTTCATGTATACAAAGTCTTGGACATAGGAAAATAATTACTGATAACAGGGAAATACTTACAGAAAGAACAGACTTGTTGAAGGCCTGTCACACCTTTGTCTGTACGACCAGCAACAACAGCACAACCTTCAATAGGCAAACCTTTATCCTTGAGCAGTTGTGTTTTCTTTTCATCAACAAATTTACCAAGCGACGCTTCTACAGTACTGCATGAGAAAATGAGTACAAGAAGCAGAATTATCATCCAATAAAAAGTTAAACTAATGGAGCATGAAGCAGTAAAGGAGAAGACAAGGAAACACTTGTACCATATTCAATTGTGTCACACACCTATATAAATATGCATTCTAAAGATCAACTAATATTCATGAAACTTTATATACACAAGTAACAAAATACAAAATGAGAAAGCTAGTTGGTTAAGGAATCTTATATGTGACAAAAACCGCAACATGCTCGCCTCATATCATAACTCTGTAATAACAAAAAAGGTACTCCATCCAACAAACAGTAAGACATTCCATGTGCAATGCTCACAAAACTGCAGAAGCTGTAAATGTAAGAAGAGCAACTTGCCCTTGGACAGTGTTCAAGCCTGGCTGCTTTTGCCACCCATCAAATGAACCCCCATGATACGAAAGAATGATTTTGAACGTCGTCCTCGCCCACCTCCCAGAACGATCCTCAGATGCAACACTTTCCAACACACCCTCATCAGAAAGTGCTGCAATTCCAGTATCATTGTGATCAAGAATTGTCTGATAGAAAGCCATGAATTAACACACAAATAGTTAAAGACAATACTCACACATACACCCCCCTAACCATTCATAAGATAGCAAACATTCCATTTTACACTGAACCTATCAGAATCAGAAATTAGGGTTCAGATACTACAAGCAGTAAAGTTACAAAATTGCCTACCTGGGGTCCGAAGAGAAGTGACAGAGACAAGTTTGCACGGACAATGTCGAAGTAAAAATCATTGACTCGTTGCCAAGGCCTTGCATACATAAATTGGAAACTCTCCCTGAAACCCAGATAACATCACAAAACACCCATTGAAATTAAATTAAAGAAATGTAAAATAGAAAATGGAAATACAAAGAAGAAAATTGCTTACCTCGCAGTCCATCTTGCGTATTTGGAGGGATCGGTGTGGTTGTAATGCACGTGACTTTCAGTTTCACTTTGAGCTTCCCTTTGGTTATTCATGGAAACGGAACGAAAGAGTGACTTTTGTAACCGATTTTGATGGTTTCTGGGGAAAGTGATGAATGTGTGTTTGGCAATGCGAACAGAGTAAGCACTGAGCATGGAAAAACGAATTAACAGTGAAAAAGAAACGGTTCAGTTCTATGGTAATATTCAAAGGGAATTCAAACCCTGAATCAATTTTGCTATTTTCTTCATCCACTTTGAATTTGAGGAGGTTAAGGAGGAAAATATTAAGAATAAATTAATTTGACACTTGTTGTTCTTCAAAACACTTCGGATTATTTCAGAATGGAACATAAAATTCCTGTCATTTTAAAATTGTTTAAACAGATAGCTGCAATGTATAAATAAAAGTGTAATGTTTTTTAAATAGTTGAGAAAATTAGTGTACATGTAAAAAGGGGGGGATATTCTTGTGGAATCTGAAATTTTCCCATGAGTGTTGATGTAATTTAACGTTAATAAGAAATTAAAAGAATAGAAATTACAAGAGGTAGATAAAAAAATTGTGTTCTTTTGAAATAGAAATAAAGACGAATAAGTAAATAAATGTTTGTGTGATTAAAAAAATGAATAAAATTTAATTCATTTAGTTTTAGTTTTAATTTACCTTTGAAAAAAAAAAAGGTATACAAAAACAAAAATTTAGTTTTTTATTTACTAGTATGGCATGTTTTCAAAGACAAATTAACACAATGTCACTTTTACATACACCAAAATTATTAGGGGCATGATAATATACTAAGTAACTTAGAAAACAAGCCTAATCTCAACTAACAAGGTCTTATATTTAAAAAAGGTAAAATCATGTTAACTTCACATAAACTTATAAATAGATCTCATAAGCAACCAAAAAAATAAGACAACATGTTTTATCTTTAAGTATCTAAGATTTTTTGTTAAAACATTATGGGTCTACTCTAAGAGATAAAATTGTTCCTACTACACACATTTTTTCTATAGAAAATAAAAATTCAATCAGGAGGGAATCACAAATAAATTCATAATTTAATAGAGGGATCTGTTCTATTTTACCACAATTATGCAAATGATAAATGATTAAGATATCAAATGGATATTTTGGTAAAAAAAAAAATCTCTATTTATTCATTTTATTTATGAGTAAAGAAAATGAAATAATTATGAATTGATTAATTAAAATTAGGGGTATGTCATTCTCGTAGTTTATTTTGAAGACGAAGGTTGAAAGGGAAAAGAAGCGTTACTGAAGGGAACTGCACAGAACACTGTCACATAAATTAGAGGGAGGAACCCTCGATTCGTGCTTGCTCTATCTTTTTTCAATTTTCTCCCCTTTTTCTTGATTTGCGTTGAGTTCAGTAATTCCAACAACATTACGCAATTTTTCTGCCGAACCCTACTATCAACTAAGCACTTGTAAGTTCGTATTTTTTCGTCTAGGGTTTTTGTTTTTGTTTTTTTTCCTCTTGAAATAATAACCTCAACTGATATTCGCTGCTGATAAGTAATGGATACTATTCATCGCTCAGAATGCGTATATGCATGATATTTTAGTTTTGATTTTGAAATTTGTTTGTAATTGATTCATGTTTTGTAGTTCCGTTTGCAATCTGGAGTTATGAGTTCGTCTTCGGCAGACGCTTTTCCAGCAATTCAGGTAATAATGCCTCTGTTGTAATCTGGATTGAGTTTTTTTTTTTTTCTTCACTAGATGTTTCCTTCCCTTGTTTTTGGTCACGAAATTTTCTCTATGTTGAGCCAAACACAATCTGGATTGTTGTGAGAAAGCCTAGGGTAATGCTGTGATAGTATGTTTATTGCATTAAGGATTCGGAGTATTTTAAAGGTAGATGATGATGTGTGTGTGTTTTAGATGCAGTGTATGTTTGCCATTTGATATGAAGTTAATGGTAAATTTGTTTCGAAATTGATGAATAAAGTAGGTCTGGGATCATATTCTTAAGTGTTTTTCATTGGATTAAATATGTATTACCAGGAAGTTATGCTGGAGTTCCGTGCTGGTAAAATGTTTCTCGAGGGAAAAAAGGTTGTTCCTGATGCACGGAAAGGGCTTGTTCGAATTGCCAGGGTATGGTATAGTTTAATATTATAATCAATATTATTCCTGGTATTTAAACACTTGACTACATTTCTTAAATTGGTTGCTTTTGTCTCAGGGTGAGGAGGGATTAGTCCATTTCCAGTGGCTTGATCGCACACAAAATGTTGTTGAAGATGTATCCTTTGTTTTCTGTTTTTGTTATTCACTTCAAGGGAATAATATATTTTGGTTTCTTATGATTCAAGTATTCTGTTATGATATAGATGTGATAAAGTTCAGGGGTATACGTTCTAACATAAGGAACCTAAGGCTAATTGGAATAATGATACATTTTTGAACCACAGGCTAACATTGTGAATATTTAAATAGTGGGACACTAACAGTCTGCTAGAAGCAAATTTATGAATAACTGAACTCTGGAGATTGAGCTGTGAACTTATCAATATTTTACTTTGTTCTAGAAATGAAATAAGTCCGTCTCTTTCAACCAGTATAGGAGGTATCTTACATGTCATATTCTGGGAGTTTTCATTTTTTAACGTCTGTAATTTGAAGTTCATTTTGATTGCTGTCCTCAAATTTGTTGTCTTCTGAGTTATTTTTCCGGTTTCTTTCTGACCATTATTCTGTTGATTATTTATCATTCTTTTTTTTACGGTATCACTGTGAGTCTATAATATTATGTTGCTTTGTGCTGGATTTATCTTGATTTTTCTTGAACAAGCCAACACAGGATCAGATAATATTTCCCAATGAGGCTGTTTTTGAGAAGGTTCCATTGCTTTACTGTCAATCATTTTGGTTTTACTATTTTTTGATGATTATAATGACTCTAATTCTTGGTTGCGTAGGTTAATCAAACATCGGGAAGGGTTTACATATTGAAGTTTAATAGTGATGACAGGAAATTCTTCTTCTGGATGCAGGTTGTTCTTACTACTAAATATCCTCTTATCCAGTAAGTGCTTACTTGTATGACTAGTTCTTACATTTATATATGATCCTTCATTGTCTAGGAATCAAATGCTGACGGTGACTTGCAACTTTGTAGCTCAGTGAATGATTACATTAATAGACCATTGGGTAAGCTGCTCTATTTTTACTTGAAAGTAGAAAATGCCAAACTTCCTTTTTGTCAGCTTAAGCCTTCTGTCATCAGACTGCTTAAACGCCATTTGCGAAATAAGGTTTTGTTCTTAATATAAATGAAAGGAAAGTGGTCATGGCAAATATTTTCTAAGTCAATTTTTAAATATTGGAAAATATTAAAGCTTACTTTCTTTTTGAATTATTGATTTTTTACTCTGAGACATTTAATAAATTGGAAACCATTTTTCTCAAGAAGTATACATAGTCCATTGTAATCCAACTCTATTATTGACAAAACTTTTCAGAATACCTGAAAACCATTGAACATTGTTTCAAGTAGCTCTTAATTTCCATCTAAGTTGGCATGATATGGGTACAGGTGCTTGTAAATGTACAGGTATGGGTATGAAATACTACAAACTTGCACATGGTTGGGGGTATCAGATGCCACAGGATGTTATATAAAACATATAAAAACATAAAGTATTAAGGGATTAAATCATTAATTAAATGCAATATTCCCAACATTTTAACTCATGTCAGCAAAAATATCTGAAGAAAACACATTTTGAAAAGGATCCATATGGTTCATTAACAGCAAATCGAACAACTTAACTACAAAACTTGGTGCTTTGTGTGGACCTTTCTATTCAAGTGATTAGTGAGTATTGGTTACATACTGATGTGTGATAAGTAGTGGTAACATATACATACCTGGTATGGCTGGCTATAACTAATATTAAGAAGAAGTATCCATCTGTCACAGATTTTCATTAGTTGCCTGACCCTACAAGCATAACTTCCAAGTCTCTGATGTTTTTGTTTAGTTTGGTTATTGTTTTATGGGAATATGCAAGTATATAACTAAATCATTTTATAGTTGTTTATTTTTTCAGTTGTTTGATCCTTTTGATTAAGGGGGCTCATATTTTCTTGTAATTGGAGCTATATTATCACAAGAATAAGTAGTCTGAATCGGCTCCATATTATCTTACATATGTGAATATTAGATTCATCAGTCCACTGCCTAAAAGATTAGGTGATCCCAGGTACTATGATTATTAATTATATACGTAGAGGTGTCTCTAGCAGTAGAACAACACTAGTGAACAAATTTGTAGTTGGAAACCTTCTGTTTTGTTTTGGCTCTTGGATATTGTTTTGAATAAGGTCTATGGTTATTTCATAGTGACATAGGCAAATAGCTAAATTTATAGCATGGAAATAATAGGGAATTATATACTCATTTACAGAGTTAGGTGAAGAGGAGCCTGAGGGATCTCTTCCACTTCAAGTGTCCGAGGATATGGCTGAGGATGACATCACATCTAGGTATTGATGTATTTTGGATATTTAAATGTATGCAGATGCTATGACTCACATTTAATTTCTTTGTTGGTTTGTTTTTCTCTTTTAATTGATTGAAGTAATTTGCACTTCTTGGTACAAAATACTTTATTCTTGTATCAGATGAAATTCTCGTAAAGGAATTCCAATGAAAGTGGGAAATGATGCATGCTTTTGCCTTTTCTGTGTTAATTCAGTCTTTCGGATCATCTCGCCATCTACTGTCTACTTTATTTACTTCCCATTTTTGGCCCATTTGCTAGATGCCCCCATTCTTTTAGGGGTGACTGGCCAAATCTGATGAGTGGTTCCTCTTTGACAGTAGAATTCAGTGAATATCCTCTACTTTTTAAATGTATTTATATCCTTTTTGTGCTAGACTGTTTGGTTCAAAACCAAACCATTGGATGATGGCTATGAAAACAAAACTGGCTTGTAAGGTAGGGATTTCTGAATGAATTAGCTGAAAACAACCATTCTTAGAATTTGGTCTTATACTCAAGCTCACAAAATTAACTTGTAGGGTGAGGATTTTCCAAGTTTTATAAGCATTACTTGGACCTTATCTCTAGTTTATGTTGGATCTCAAGCCCTTAAGAGTCGACACTTTAGCAGCTCCACACTCAGATGCTTCACTCATTCCTTTGGGCTAGCCCCTTCGATTTAGCCTATTTTAAGATACTGGCAACCCTCATTGACTAGGTGTCCTTAGCGTGGCTTTCCAGCCATCTGTTATAAGTCTGGTGCTTAGAATCAACAAGCAGTTCTAATTTGGATGCAATATATGCTGTTTTTATGACAAATATTTCTTTCATAGTCTTAAGAGAGTGGAGTTAGATCTAACTCAGCTGTACAAAGTCAACTTGCAAGGTGATATTTACACCCAATCGCTTATATACTATAATTAAGTCATACATTTTGTAGATGTGAGATCTATAACACAACCCCTCATGTGGAGGACTCACATTTTGAGTGTGATATTAGATATTTGAAGATAATTCGATAGCAACGTTGTTAGTTTTATGTCTAACTCACCATACAAAATTAGCTTGTAAGATGATGTTTATAGCCATTATATATACTATAATTTGATCATATTTGTAATTGTTGTAGGACCTCTAATAAAAAAAGAGAAAGTAAAGGCCTGAAAATGTTGAGTCATGTTTCTGAACCATGAAATTATTTTCGTTAGCAAATTGTCTCATCTCAGCCAGCCAATGTTCTAAGTTCTAAATGACGCATGGCTTCCTTATTCATCTCACTGCTAAATATCTTCAATTTTTTTTGAAGCATGAGATTATGTTATTTAAGGTCGTAGTGAGTCATGACCATTCTTCTTTTGAGATTTGGTTAGTCTAAATTAAGGGTACATTTTGTAGAGTAAAATGTTTAGTTATGCCTTTGATTGGAAAATCAATAGTTGGGATGGGATTATGATGAAGCATAGATATTTGTATGACAAACTATGAAGTTGTTAAAATCTCAATTCTCTGTTTTTTTTTTTTTTTTTTTTTTTTTTTTTTTTTTTTATTTGTTCTTTTTTTTTTTTTTTTTTTTTTTTTTGCTCTCAATGATTTCTTTTCTTTTTCTTCTCATTTCTCCCCCTCCTCAAAGTGATCAGTAGATCTTTTTAACGTAAAAGC
>Ga0099825_1008193_pt1 | contig 12471 bp, 9 predicted proteins | sample SiratroredBW_FD_76838 | JGI IMG/M metagenome (GOLD analysis project Ga0099825, IMG submission 76838) | Root nodule microbial communities of legume samples collected from California, USA - Siratro red BW | ecosystem: Host-associated > Plants > Roots > Nodule | place: USA: California | collected...
AGAGAAAAAACGTCTATTACCATTATATAAAGCAATGAATGAATCTTCACAATTAAAATTAATCAATAAACTAAGACAATAGAAAAAGGCCAACCTTGTATAAAGAAACAAGCAATTAATGTCCGCTTCAAATTGTAGTTGTGTAGGATCCCTAGAAAATATAAGATTTTTTTGTGAGGGTTCTCAGCCTGGAAACAAATTAAGAATAAAATTATAGTAATAGGACGCTCAACAGATAGAATAAGATATCATAGTTAACCAATAATATAAGAACATATTTTGCTTTGAAAGAGTTTTGGTCACTCTTTAGAATTCAAAACCACATGTCTTTCATAAGCACTATGAGATTAACACATAATTTGAAGTGTTTGTCATTCCTCAATATTTATATAAAATAACAACAATAATTTACTCAATTTGGCATGGTCAAGCAAAAAGTAGTAATATTTTATCAAAAAACGAGGAGTTACCTCTTGAAATTTTTGAAATAAAACAGCCATAAGTGATTTGGAGAGGAAGATGCTATTGTTCATAACCTAACAAATAAAAAATTTATGCATATCAAATTTTAGATACTGGAAAAGAGGTGTAAGACAAAAAAAAAAAAGACATAAAATCGGTTATAAAGTGGCACTTGATATACAAAACATGTAAGAAATAAACATGGCAATATAAATGAAGAAGATCTGAAGGGGAGAAAATAAAGTGAAATAATGTAAGAAAAATAAGTAATAGTGCATAGGGCATTTCCACAAGCACCTCCCAATCAGAAAGCCTATTAACATTTCACTGCTTCCTTGCTAACCATTTCTCTTTGAGTGAAATAAAGATTCCTCTCACAACACAACAGCTTTATCCCAATGCATTACTATAAATTTGATCTAACAGTAATAATCCCTACTTTGGTCGCTCTACCCGCAAGTTCAACAGAACAGAGAAGTTGTTGCATTCAATTTTTTTTCTTATTTACGAAATAAAAGTGAAAAAAGAGATGGTGGTATTAAGTGTTCATAGATGGGAAGAGTAAAAGAACAAACCTTTTGAAAGCTAGGAGATCACTGAAAAATCGCCAAACTGAGAACTCATCAAACACAAATGCGGACAAACTAACACTACCAAAACCACAAAACACGAATAAATAGTCAATAAAATAACAATATCAGTGAACGCAAACGAAAATGGAGGAAAACGAAACAACTCAAAGCTTCAAACAAAAAGCACCTCGAACAGAGCTTGAAACGAAAATGGAACCGTTCAAACTTTGCCCTCAACGAATATGAAGGAGAACGAGTGTAATGGACTTGAATGAAGAAGCAATGGAGGTAAAAACAACAACCAAGAAGACGCCGAAACAGTGCAGGAGAATGCATGCTTAGGAGGGAGAAGAAAAGTGAAAGTGAAAACATGTGGCTGGATTAAAACAGCAACACCACGTCGGTTCTGAGCTTCCAACCAACGTGGTGCATGACCTGAAACTCCTAATTTTAATTTTTGATGCACCACAACGTTAGTTACAAGCCCGAAACCGATGTTGTGCTGAACCCTAATTTTACCTATTTTTTTATCAAATTAGTTGGACTTATAAAACCGACGTCATGTTGGTACACACCACGACGGTTAAAAGCCCATAACCGACGTGGTGGCTCACCCACCAATTTAAAATTTTAAAATTTTAAATTTTTATTTTTTTACTGTCCTCACAACGTCGGTTTTGGTGTTTTACCGATGTGTTGTTCTCATCACAACGTCAGTTTTACTCCAACCGACGTCATAATGTTCATTTATTGACAAAAATGCCACTACGTTTTTGACAAAGTCGATTTTTGATTTAACTAACATTATATTAACGACGTAGAAGCCTTTTTTTCTACTAGTGTTGGCTTTCTTTCACCTTTCATAAAGCATGGTAATTTTTCAAAGGATTTGGAGATTTGATTTTTAGGACAAACCCTTAAGTAATAACTTGTGTTGTGATCAATTTAGGGCACATCAATGAGTCATAGATTAAGGAAGTTGCGTGTGACTCTAAAAGCATAAAAAGTTTTGGCTTGGTAGCCTTAATTTTAGTTTTTGAAGTAATTTTTGGGAGTTCATAAAAAAAGGAAGTAGTACAAGTTGTTAATCATATTTGTTATTGCACGACTAGTTAGCTTGGATGATCATCGAGTCTTCGGTTGGCTCCAATTGGTTCAGAGTTCCTGTTGTAGCTTTCTCCTGCTCCTAGTTATGTTCTTAGTCCTGGGAGGTGTTCGTGCAAGCACTATGACCCTCAAGTCAGTTAACGGTATGTGTATTAAGGGGTGAATGGGATAAGAGTAACAACACCTTATGTCTTGAGATTACCTTTCTATTTATAGGACTTTGGATGGGCCTTTGGATAATTGGGTTGGAGGCTCAAGTTGTTAAAGGTCTTCTCTTTGCTTTGCTTTATGTGTCCTCGAGAACATCGCCATGTGTCTGTTTGTCTGAGCCACGTAGTAGAAGGGGTCTTAGTGTTTATCAGGATGTGAGGATTTGGGTCGGCCAATGAGATTTATAATATTTGAGTTGGTGTCGAGAAGTACTCGGTCGTCCATACTCATTATGCAAGTGTGGATTGGATTGGTCGGCTAGTCGACCCTATAGTTCATAGGCCCCCCAAGTCCTCGAGGGCGTAAGTAAGCCTGAAGAGAACTTTTATGATTTTGGGTGCCTAATCGGTTGGCGTGCATAGGGCAGTCGTCTTCCTAAATCGTTGCATTTGTTGGATAGGAAATTCAATTTTGGACGCATTCGTTTTCATGCCTCCTCGTTTCACATGCGGTGATGTGAAACGTCAAGCACTGAGAGTCGTTGATTAGGTCTTAATCGAACGGTCAGGATTGCATACTATTCGACCTACTTGCCACTATAAATACTATTAGTGGTGGTCCGCTTTTGTCTCACTATCTTGTGTTAGAGTATCTGGTCCATCTAGTTCTCGGTTCAAACCTTCTCCACTTTTTGAGGTAAATAAACAACTTCCTTTTCTCTTGAAATTTACTCTTCCTTTGAGTCCTCGGGTGGATCGGTCGCCTCAGCAGGCTTGGATGGATGAGAGATTGGTCTGGTAGGCGGTTCTTTGAGCACCACTAAGTCCAGTCGGTCTAGTCATAAGTCTGTGGGGGATGAGGGGAGTGTTAGAGTTAAAGTGCCCCAACCGTTGAAAATGACGAGGAGAGTAGTAGTACGGAGGGTGTCAACGAAGTTGCCCCTACAGAAGACAGTTGGGTGGATGTCGAAGTTAAGAAGGTGCTTTCTAGTTTTTAGACGTCTTCGTCCCTTAAAGTCTTTGTAGATACTGTAGATATTTTAGAGTATTCAGTTCCTGATCACGCCAATTTTCTTTGCATCGTTGTTTTTCATCCGATTGAGTGTTTCGTGGTCGGGGAAAGTCAAATTTTGATTTTTCTACATGTATTCTCGAGTAATAAAGGATTTTTGTGTCCGACTATCTCTAAATGAATTTTGTATGGGGATTTTGAGCGCGTTGAACGTGGCTCCTTCTTAGCTTCGTCTTAATAGTTTGGCCTACCTTACAGGGTTCCAAATTTTGTGTTCGGCCTTAGGGTTGAAAGCCACTCCTTCCATATTTCTCCATCACTATTGCACCCATCTAGGCAAGAAGGTTGGTTGGTTATCCTTTGCCAGTCGATCTGGGAACCGCCTTCTTGACCCATTCACATCGTTTTATAAGAACTTCAAGGATGGATTTTTCAACATCTTGTTTGAGGTGGAAGGTCGGTTGTATGTTTATGACAGTGATGTGCCCAAATTTTCGCTGTATTGGACTAAATCTCCTACTGGATACCGAGTTTCGCCAAAATCAACCATGTTGGAAGAGGAATTGGCATCTATCTCGATTTTAGATAGGCTTCCTAAAGGACTCCTCGACACCTTCTGGTGTGAGGACCCAAGCATCGGTGTTCTCGATATGTTCTTTTGTCTATTTCGTCCACTTTTATTATTGTTGACTGACTCGTTGGTTGTTTCTTGCAAACATCATCATTGCCATGAATCCTGGCAACAACAAAATCTTCAATGATTTGTTAAAAAGAAACAGCTTAGCGTGACAGAAAAAGGCAAGAAGATGATAGCCGAGTCGGTTCCCAAGGCAACGAAACCAATCACTATCGCGGTTCTTTCTTATTTCCACCCGCCTTTAGAGTCACTGCCACCCTTCGCGATGGAGTCAGAGGTGCGTCATCAAAAGAAGAAAAAACACAAGTCTTCTCATCGGTTGCCTAAGCACCTACGATTGTCAACAACTGCCAAGGAGACAATGGCCGCCCTTGACTTTATAAGCAAGAGGGTCATAATCTCGAATTGCATCATGGTAGACCTGAGTGATTCCGAGAGGGGGCATTACTCTTCTTCCTCGGCCGAGGACTTGATCAATGCTTTCTTAGAGCTTTGTTCAAGGACGCTTCTCATCGACTAGATCATGTGCAACAAACTGCTAAAGAAGGGGTCCACGAATGTGGAAAAATTGAAAACTGATTTGGCCGAGTGTTCTTCTTCTCTCAATGTTGCGATCTCTGCCAATATAACTTTAACGGACAACAACAAAGCATTGGAGTATGAGATTTCCAAGTTAAAAGAGCAAAATAAGGCATTGAAGGTCGAGGTTGGGTTCGTTCGTGAGAAATGCTTGGTCGCTAAGGAAAAACAGTGAATCGCCAAAGATTGAGCTAACAACCTCAGCGTTGAAGTTGACGCATAGAAGTGAGGGTGTCGGGTTTTGTTATAGATCTGGAGGTCGAGAAGTCCCATCATGTTGGTGCCATGAAGGAGCTTTCAGAGCTCCAAGATTATGTTCTCGAGCAACATGATTTTGAGTTTTCGAAAGCCTTAAAGTAAGCTGCCTTCTTTTATCAAATTCCACCTGACAAGGCAAAATTTGATCTTCGCAAGGACTTTTACAACGATGAGCTCATCCCGGTCGACTTTTTAGATATTTTGATGGCCACTTTTTTATTTGACCCTTTTTGTGTAGCTATAAACGCTTTGAATGGATATTGAACTTTATTTTCGGTTGATCTCCTTGATTTATTATTAGCTTTTGTTTTTCCTTTTTTCTTTGCAGATTTGTTGTGTTGTTGCTTTACCTTTTCATGCACAATTGTGGCTTGGATTGGTCAGCCGGTCAGCCCTAGTTACTTTGTCTTAAAACTTCAACTTGTTTGCAATCAATTTTGCAAGAATTCTTTTCATTTTTTTTTGAAGTAAAATTGGTTCATACTGCATACTTCACAACTAGTTTTACGAGATTTTTCAAAATTTGATTGAAGGTTGAGTTTCTTATGGTACGCTTCGTGGTCGGTTTCGTTAGTGTCTTTAATGTTCGATTAAAGGTTGTGTTGCTTATTTATACACTTCACAATCGGTTCCTTGAGTGTTCTCAATTATGATTTGAAAGTTGAATCTTATTTATACACTTCACGATTAGTTCTGTGGGTGTCTTCGGCTTTTGACTTGAAAGTTGAGTTTATTTATATACTTGACGGTTGGTTTCGTGAGTGTTCTCAATTTTGATTTGAAAATTGAGTCTTATTTATACACTTCATAGTCAGTTTCGTGAGTGTTCTTGACTTTCAACTTGAAAGTTGAATTTTATTTGTACACTTAACGATCGATTCCGTGAGCGTTTTCAAAAATCTTTCAAGTTTCGTTCCTCAATCAGTATTAGCTCTTCCAATAGTCAAAGTTCATTGAATGATAGAGTTCCACATTAAAACCTCCTCGACCAAAACCCTCACTAGGGAAAAATGCCGAAGGTATGAAAGAGTGCATGAATTACATAAGGTTTAACTAAAAGAAATCTTCTAGTGATCTGCCTTCCAGGTCCTCGGGATCTGCTCTCCATCCAGGTGTTCTAACTGGAAGGTGCCCTTGTTCAAGGTCTCCTATACCCAGAATGCTCCTTCCCAGTTTGGGGCAAACTTTTCATCAGTGACATCTCTACGGGCGTTTTCAGTCATTGACCACACTAAATGTCCTTTCTGGAAGTTTCTCAGTTTAACCTTGGTGTTGTATCAAGCTCGATATTCATGCATTCTTTGTTGAGTTTCAGATCATGGAGTTGACGGTGTAAAGTGGCTTCTCCTACCTCAACTGGTAACATCGTGTCTGTGTCGTATGTCAAATTATACGGGGACTCTCTTGTTGGTAGGCCCACAGAACTTCTAGAAGTTCTTCGGTCCATTTTCCTTTCGCTGCTACCAACCTCTTCTTTAGTTGAACTAGTATTACCTTGTTGGCGGCCTTGGCTTGGTCGTTGGTTTGCAGGTGCTCGACCGAACTGGTTACATGACGAATTCCTAACTTAGTTAGGAAGGCCTCCAATTTTTGTTCAACGAACTTACGACCATTATCGGTTATAATGGTGTGTGGGATCCCAAAACGACATATGATCTTCCACATAAAGCTTTGGATATTGGTGACTGTGATCTTTGCAAAGGGTTTGGCCTCTATCCACTTTGTGAAATAGTCTACTATCACAACCAAGAATCGTTTTTGGCCGAGTGCCAGGGGAAATGGTCCGACAATGTCCACACCCGAATTAGGGGATTAGGGGACCTTTTTCTTGGTAGCTCTTGCATCATTTTACATATTCAACATAATTTTGACAAACGGTCGGCCAACAATAACCTTCCAGTATGAGTCTAGCGGCGAGAGTTCTCTGCCCATAATGTATTTTGTAAATACCATTATGCAAGTCGTTCATATTGCATTTGGCTTGTTCTTTGTTGATACATTTTAATAGAGGAGTTGAGAATCCTCGTTTGTACAAGTCTTCACCAATGAGAACTTAGCGAGCGACCTGCTTTGAAAGGGCTTTGTCTTGTATGCTTTCTCCTTTGCTTAAAGCCTTTAAAATTCCTGTGATAGGTGTTCTCCAATCGGCTTCAGTTGATTCCACATTCATACACTCGTTGGTAGACACTATTGGCTGGTTCAACGTGAGTTGGATGACAGTGTCGTGCCTCTTGGATGCACTCCATGGATTGAAAATTTGATGAAGCAAACCTATGAAGCTTAGGTTGGGGTAGATTTGTGAGTCTTTAGGTGTAATTTGTAGTTGTTTACTCTCATCTTTCAATTGCATGCAATAAGCTCCAAAATACTCTAAGTGAAAACTTTTTTTGAAGCACAAATTGTGAAATCTTTTGTTGCAGAGTAAAAACAATTGGTTGTTTATAGAAATCAATCGATTATTTTGTACTCAGGAAAAATCAACTGATTGTTCTGCAAAAGCAACCGATTGATTTTACTTAAACAACGGGAATGTAGCTATAAAACCGTGTGCGCTGCAACTTTTCAAAGCATCTAAGGCATTTTCTAATTTTGAGAAACTATTCTTACATTCACTTGAGAGTACTTTCGAGAGAAAGCTTCAAGAATTGAGAGGTTGATCAAGATTTCATAGATATTCACCTTGAGTCTCATTCTTGGAAGGTTTCTTGCTTGTAATTGGAAGAGAGGAGCACACTGCTGCTAATCTTCATTACAGGGACGCGTTTTATCACTATCTTGAATTGGTTTAGCTAGTGGTTTTGTGCTTGTAATCCTTGAAATTAGTTTTTGATCCAATCTTATTGTTCTTTTACACTTAGATATGGTCTTTGAGTGTAATTGGTGTTGTATTGAGTTGTAATTTCGTTTTAGACTGAGTTTACCTTGTACATTGTAGTAGGGTTCTGCACTTTATGTAGTAGGGTTCAACGCAAGGGTTAGATCACTCTTGTAGGGTTCAAGAATGAGTCTTTGTATTGTACTTGACTGTAAAATTTGTGATCTTAGTGAAATCTTTGCAAGATTTGCAAAGGATTGGATGTAGCTCTCGAGAAAGAGTGAACCAGTATAAAATCATTGTGTACTCTCTTCGACTATTTGCTATTTGATTTTCGTACCTTTTATACATTAAAATTCATTTTCTGGTATAAATAGCCAATTAAAATTGAGAAATAGCCGACTAATTTTCTAGGAAACATTCAAGATTTGTTTTTGTAGTAAAATCAATCAACTAAAATTGAAATTTAATCCACTATTTTTTTGGACTAATTGTAACATTGATCTTTGACATATCGCTTGGTTGACAAATCAATTTTAGCTATAATATCAGTTTGTGATAAGCTTAAACCATTGGATTAGTCACTGTTTAATCAATTTTTTGGACAATTTTAATCAACAATTTTCAAGTTTTAACTTGGTTTTGAAAACAAAGTTTAGGCCGAGTTCAATACGGGAGGGGGGGTGGTGAATTGAACTTTCAAAATTTTTCTCAAAAGATGGAAAAAAATATTTCAAGTATAGAATGAAAGTTCTCAATTGAAACTATCAATAGTGTTATACTGAAGTACACAGTAAAAGTCAATGTATTCCAGAACACAATCAATCAACGGAATACACACATAGAACAGTAACCAACAATAACACAATCAATTCAGAAGTGAAAGCAGAAAACTGAAATCGGAAAACAGTTTAGAGAATCCAGGAATCAATTAGGTAAAACTATAAAAAAATATATTGGAATTAGAGAGAAACACATATCAACAATAAATTGAATAAAGAACACAGTCCAGAATAGTCTAGTGACAATTAGATAAATAGTAAAAACAGTATACTGGAAATCACTCACACAACAATATAATCCATATTGCATGAACTAAACCAGAAGTAATAAAGACTTTAAGAAAACAAGTTTCAGAAATACCAACAAATATACAACAAGCTCAGTTAACTAGAAACATTCAATTAGAAAGAAGGACAAATACAATCACTTGAACAGATATGAAAACAACTTCAAAGAACACTATATAACACTAACTAAAAGAACAATCAACTGAGCATGATGAACAATTAAATGAGCTAGTGACACCAAGTAATATAAAATGTTCAAGAAAAGAGAAAAAGAGATAAAAAAACACCATGAATTATACTGGTTCACCCTTCCTCAAGGGCTACGTCTAGTCCTTTGTCAACAAGCAAAGAGTTTCACTAAAAAGATCACAAGATTAGTTAAGTACAATACAAACACCCTTGCTCCCCGAAAGTCAACACTACACCCCACAACACACAAGACTCTTGCTCCCAGCAAGACAAAATTGCAGTCAGCAACACACAACCTACTACACCCTATAATAGTTATGAATACAATGCAGAAACCTACTTCACAAATCTAATTACGCACCCTATACAAAATGGTAACAAAACTAGAATTGCGAATCACAAACCCTTCGTGATTTGCAACCAAACCACTCACAGTACAAAAGATAACAATTGATTATCAAAACAATAGTACTTCTACAAACAAAAGATTACAAATGGATGAAGAATAGTGTAGAAGACTTAGCTTTGGTGTATAACCAGTTTGCACGAAATCCACTCAAGACAGAGCTCCAAGATTTAAGTTCTTGATATTTTGTTAATCGAAAATAAATGTAAAACCTTGTTCTCACAGTAAGGGCGCTTTTTCTCTGTTAGAAAATCTCAAATTGATCAATCAAATGTGCTTTTCATATGTTTCAAATCGTGTGCCACCCTTATATAGAAAAATGGTTTATCACAGCCAAAAATTTCAATCGATTGCCTTAATCATTCAATCGATTGATTTTTTGTAACACAAAAATTCACCAAGTTCAATTTTGAAAAAACAGTTTACTGATTTTAATCTCAAAATGGTTTTTCGAAAATGTTTAACCACTTTTAGTCTCTTTTAATCATAATGAATCTTTTGAGCTCTGCTTAAGTGAAGGAATCATGCAACATGGTTTTGAACCAAAATCACACTCACACATACCTGATCTAAATCCTAAACCAAAACTTCCACCAAGCTCCATGATGCTTTCAAGTAATCAACTTTGCAAGCATTGATCTATGTAGGCTTCATAAAATCACTTAGCAACCTCGATGCTAATAGTTTTTCTGGACATAGATCTTTTGAAAAACTTTGTCAATCCTTCTTGTTCATAAACAACTTTGAAATCAGTCTTTTAGATTCATCACTGTTAAATCTTGAAAATTTGTGACAGTTAAAATTTTAATTGATTGAATTTAAGTTTAGTCAATTGATTGTACAACAGAATTTTATCTAAGTATTACTAGGCAAATTTCAGTTAGTTGAATTGTATTTTTAAGATGTTGTTTTTCTGTTTACTCACTGTTACAAAATTTTAATTAATTGTTTTGACATTTTAACTACTGTTTTTCTAGGCGCACATAAAACTTTATTATTAGTTTGTTGTTTTACGATTTTAATTGACTAAGTTGTGTATACATTGATTGTTGAGCATTGATTATTAAAGATTCCCATTCATTCCAACTTGTTTTAAAAAATAAATAATAGTTAAATTCACCCCTCTCTTGAATTTCAGTCTACATATTTTTCTATAGTTCCTTCCCTTACCTTTTCCCAAGGTCAGCTTCGATAATATGACGGACCGTGAATTACTCATCTGAGGGATGTGTGCAATTTTGAAAGTTTAAAAAGTTTTAAGGAAAGTCAACACCTTTTGGTAGTATGTTGTCAACAACAGATCCTTAACTTAAAAAGTTTCATTGGCTTGACCTACTGTTAGCTGGGAATCACTTAAGCAAATTAGTTTGCTTACCCTATGTCTTCGGCCAGGGACAAATAGGCAATGAGGACCTCATATTTGACTTGGTTATTTGAAGCTTTTAAGCTAAACCGCAATGACTGCTCAATCCGTATTTTGTTGGGTTTTTCCAATACTACTCTTGCTCCACATCGTTTAACGTTAGAAGCCACATCCACATATAAGGTCCATTAGCTTTGTTGTTGTACGGGCGGTCCCTACAATTCGGATACAAATTCGGCCAAATACTGTGCTTTGATGGATCCTTTCAGTTCAAATGAGAGGTCAAACTTAAATAGTTCAACTGACCAAAAGATCATATGTCCTACCAGCTCGGGTCCTAAGAAAACTTTTCCTATTGGGTAGTCGATTTTGACTATCATAGGGTGGATTTTGAAATAAGGACTGAGATGTCTTGCCATTTATACCAATGTTAAGGCTGCCTTCTCGATTACTTGATATCTGGTTTCGGTGTCTTGCAATGTCCATCTAGTGAAGTAAATCAACTTTTCTTCCTCCTCCTGAGCTAAAGTCGAGTTGACGGCGTCTTCAAAAATGGGTGTGGACAATAGGGCCATTTTTATCGCATCAAAGGCCTCTTCACACTTGTCATCCCATTTGAACTTGTTTTCTTTTTTGAGCAACTTTAAGATCGGTCGGATCTTCTCGATGAGTTTTGGGAGAAAACGAGGTAAAGAGGTTAGTAGTTCTACAAGGCACTACACTTCTTTCAAATTTGTCGAGCTTTGCATTGATAGTACGATCGTAGACTTATCAGGATTTGCTTCGATGTCGCTGTGAGTAAGCATGAAGCCTAAGTACTTTCTGCCTTCCTCTCTGAATACGAACTTGATAGGATTCAAACACATGCCATATTAGCGTGTAAAATAAGGTTTAGACCGAGTTCAATAGGGGGGTGAATTGAACTTTCAAAAATTTTTTGCAAATCTGATTTGTTCTTGAAGTAGAGAATGAAAATTCTTAATTCAATCAATTAACTCGTGTAAATCTGGACTGTCCAGTGAACAATCAATTATGCACAGCGGAAATTATTCAATATACACCCAGAAAAACAGTTTCAGTGTAGAAATGTTTTAACCCAGATTCAATATGATTAAAGACAATCCAGTAGATTAAAGACAATCCAGAAACATAGTTGATTCAGATATATAAAAACAGTTGTTCAGAATATATTCAACTATATGATCAGATTTTAATCCAGTCAATTTAAGTGATGGCAGCAGTTGAATAAAAGAAGTCAAGAAGAGTAGGGAGAAAAGCAAGAACACAGAATTTTTATTCTGGTTCACCCTTCCACAAGGGCTACGTCCAGTTCTTTACAAACTAGCAAAGATTTCCACTAAACAGATCACAAGATTAGTTTACAACCCTTGCTCCCAGCAAGTTACAAACTGCTCCCAGCAGTAAACCCACACCTCACTGCACCACAACACTTGCAGTCCGCAAGCAACACTACTCCCAGCAGCACTCACCCTCTACTGAACCCCTCAACAGATGCGAGACCAGTGCAAAAACCCACTGCACCAACTAAATTACAAACCCAGTAATTGAAAACAATAAACAGATTACAAATCAACAGGATCAGGAAAGATTACAGAGTATTTCTACACAAAACAGAGAATGAAGATCAGGTCTAGAAGACTTAGCTTTGGTCCAGAACCAAAGTAGCAAGAACCTCAATTCAAGGATGCTTTAAAGATTCATGTTCTTAGAGGTTTCTTGATTTGAAAAGCTTTGCCAAAATGATGATCGCACAAAAGGGGCAATATCTCTCTTAGAAAATCTCAAGGAAGGCTTTTCGAAAGTTTTTGTTAACTGAAAATGATATTGCGCA
>Ga0099825_1008196_pt1 | contig 12467 bp, 4 predicted proteins | sample SiratroredBW_FD_76838 | JGI IMG/M metagenome (GOLD analysis project Ga0099825, IMG submission 76838) | Root nodule microbial communities of legume samples collected from California, USA - Siratro red BW | ecosystem: Host-associated > Plants > Roots > Nodule | place: USA: California | collected...
TATATATATATATATATATATATATATATATATATATATATATATATATATATATATGAGACAATATATTAAATTTTTAATAAATATATATTTAAAACAATAATGACATTCAATTAATATTTGAATAAAAAAAGATAAACATTTATATTACATAAAAATGAAATTTATTAATACGTTTTGTTAGTGATAAATTTTCCTATTTAGAGCTGGAGTTTTACGTGACTAAATATTTAAATTTTGTATATTATATCATTAATTAAATGGAAACAAATGTCACGAATTGTGATTTTATCTATTATGTGAATAAATATTTATTTAACATGAAAATAAAAAAAATTATAGTTAAATATATCAGCATATAAAGAAAAATATTAGCATTTGTCTTTAAGATAAATTTATGAAATGAATAATTAAATTATTAAATAAAATGTATATTATATTAATACAGATAAATCATATAGATACGTACTTAAAGATGAAAACTTATTCTTCTAGTTATACCTTTTCAATTATTTCATTTAAATAATTTTATTTTCTTATTCCTTACCAGTGTTTACTCTCTTTAGTATCTAGTATCTTCCTGATAATTTTTTTTTTCTTCCTTATTATGGAGGTGCAGGAAGCCAGTATGGAGGTGCAGGAAGAATCAGTCCTCACTCACGTTTGGGACTGCGAAGGGAAACCCACGAAGAAGACAACTCTTGGTGCTTCTTCGTGTCTGAACTTGTCTCGGCTAATGACGGTCTCGAGGTAATTTTCTTCTCTCTGTCTCAAACCCTTTTTTTTTTTGGATATTTTCTTGAAGTTATTGCTATAATATGCTTGCTATTGTAATCATTTCTGACCATTATTCTTTTCTGTTGATTGTAATCATTCTATTGACATATGGGATATCGCAAAATTAAGACTTGGGGCAGAGAAAAGTATGAATTATATTGCTGCAAAGGTATCAGCCTTGGTGTTTATATTAATAGGTATAACAAAAAATCTGTGATATATTACCAAGTGCAGGGAATTTGAAAGTCCCATATCTTGTAAGAGGTGATTTCTTTGTCGTTGATAAGATTGTGCTAGTTTGTTTTTATTCCCTATAATTCTAAATGTTAAAAGAATCAATTTAGCTTGTACATTTGCAATGTTACAATGGTTATTTTAATTTGGAAAATGTATATAGGTTTTATTTTTTTCCTTTTAAAAGTAGGAAGAGTGTAAATTTTTTCCAAGAAAGCTCCCGTGGAGCTGTAGTGGCTGAGAGCAATGTCACAGTCTTCAACAAACTGGTGGTGTTATATAATGTAAAGATAATTAGAAAGCTCTTGGGAACTAAATTTTTGTTTGATATATTTTTTATCCTCCTATATTGTTCTTCTCTTTTATTCTCAATAATTTATTTTTATAATGTAAAAAATATGAAAGTACAAATATGGTTAGACACCATACCTGACAATATCCATGGAAAAGTTGATTGCCGTTTAAGGACTAAGCACCGTTCTGCTGTATTTTGTCCTTTTTATGAGTGAACAGAAGTTCAATTTAAATCATAAGTTTGCTAGATAAATATTTAGGCGTGGGATGTGCAATCTAGGAATTATGTTTTATTCACATACCCCTCTTAGATACTCAGTAATTAGCATAAGGGGCATCCTGTTAGTCACATATTAAGTTAACTGATGAGTTCCACGCGTAACTTGTGTATTCCATGGGGATTCACATCTAGATTAATCTTGTTTACAACCACTATAGTAATCTAGGTATTAAGTGTTAATGAACACTTGACTAATTGACCAACAAGTAAATTAATAGTGTGTATAAATAGGTTGTTCAACTTTCATATCTGTAACTAGGATAGCTTTCAAAAACTTTTGGATGTGGTTTGGTATATGCATCAAATGTATTAGATTGAATTTGAATTTCAAAAGAATTCTTTAGTGGAACACTTCATCAGTTTTTATTCACTTTCAACAAGTGATTTAGACTTTTGGGTTTTTGAATGCCAACAAGGTTAATACGAGTGGGTTTGCTTATCAAATGATATAAAAATGTGCACACGGAAGTCAGGTCATAGATTATTGACACGTTGGGTTTGGGTTTGGGTTTTTGTTTCTGTTGGGCTTATGATGAATAGTTCTGTAATTGATATTTGAAGGACATGGATTTTGTTGTATTTAACTTGTATTCTTGAGTTCATATAATTCTCAAGCCTTTGCCTGTTTTAAAACCTTTTCTTTTGGTACAGGAATAAGTTACTGGGGAAATTGAAGAAATTACCGGGAAAAAGCTGACTTTGTTTTTGAACAATAAATTGCAAATCAAAACAAGTTACGTCAGGTTTTTCTAAAGCTCCATTAGCAAAGTTGCTCCCATTTGTTTAGCCATAATAAGATTTGAATAAATATTCATCTGCAGTTTGGTTACAAAAACTACATTTTTTGATAGTATTAGTCACTTGTTTTTGTTGTGTATTTCTGAACTGATTAGAAGCCACCACTGGTTTAGTTTATTTTAATGTTTGTATTTTTGGATTTATTTTAAAGTTATGATGTATGCAGCATTAGTTTGTTCTTAAACTTTTTGAGATACGATCTCCACATGTTCAATCTTAACAGATGAAACTTCACATTGAAATGGTAGTGAATAATAATAATTTGTTGATTTTGCTGAAATATTATTGTTTCTCTACTCATGTTATTTCAAACCATGTTGTCAGGATAAAAAACCCTGTGGACTCAATTAAATTTTTTTGATACTTCTCATGCGTTGAACACAAATGATGAAAAGAAGGTGAACATTTTTTGTTATCAACATTGTGTTATAATCTGAAATTTAAGCATGATAATGGAAGGAAGATGTTTTGTTATCTGAAATTTATAGGGTCAGAATTACCATAATGGTTTATTTTATGATTTAATTATTGGGTCAGAATTATCATTTTGGGATGAAATTATTTAGGGACTATTTGGTTCAATGGAGGAAATGGAAGGGGAAGGAAAGGAAGGAGAAGGATTTGAGTAGATATCCTGTTTGTTAGGAGGAGGGGAAGGGAGGGATTTCAATTACCGGGGGGGGGGGGGGGGTGGGGGGGGTTTAAAATTGGGGGGGGGGGGGGGTTGGTTTGGTGGTGGTGGAAGTAACACTTTTCTTGTTTGATTCACAAGGGTAAGGGTGGATTTAAAAAAATAATTTACTTTCATACTCTTATAAATAAAATCAGGTCTCGCATGTGTTAAAGATAGAACCTGAAATGTATATAAATGGTGTCTGACTCTCACCTTACAAACAAGTTTTGTGTGGTTCAGTTTAGACTTAGTTTACATTATAAGATGGTAATCAGAGTCTACACTAGATCTATTTAAAAAGGGGTCACCTCTTTTATTATCTACTCACCAAGCCCAATAGCATAGGATGTGAGGGGATGTATTGGAAAAAATTGAGTCTCATAGTGGTTAAAGATAAAGTCTAAATAAAGTATATAAATGGAGAAAAGTTCTCACTTTACAAGTCTGTTTTATAGGATTGAGTTAAGTCAAATTCACATTTTAAGATAGATCATAGATCATCTTCTCTTTCCTCCAAACCTCCTAATATTGGAGGGGAGCACAAAGATTGGATGAGGAGGGATTTTGCTTCCCTCCAGTCCTCTCCTCCTTGTAAAGTTGAAACTTTATTTTATTGTTTCACTTAATGTCATATTTACTAAATATAAAAGTAATATAATAATATACTGGCACATGAAATGTTTATAAATATCTTGTGCTAATGTGTCAATATTCCATTTATTAACCAAGATCAACTACGTGAATCCACTTTCTGCATAAAACACTTCTTAATTCACAAATGATTTTTTGATGTTATGTTTAACTATTAAGAGTGATGATGAGATAGTTTCCCCTTTTTCTCCATTGATAAAAATTCAAGACCTTTGCCAACCATATAGTCAATTAAGTGAGGATACGTGATTTATTGAGTTAAATTTGGTCATTGTTTTGTAAACAAGCCTGTAAAATATTCACTTGAAAATTTTTCTTGAGCTTTATCTTACAAAATTCTAGAGTAAAAAAAACTTCAATAACATATGTTTTCAATATTTTTATGAAAATAACTTTTTAATTGTAGAAATATTTAAATTAAAAAATAAAAACATATTTACCATTTAGTTAAAATTATAAACTATTTTAATTAAATTTTTAATTAAAATATTCTTAATTTTTGTTTTAATTATATATTTAAAATTGAAATATTATTATTTTTATTCACCTTCACTTTAGTGACTCTATTCAATACTATATTTATAATACTTTTACATGCTAATTAGACATTCTTTTATGTTTGATGTCATTTTGTGAAAAATATTTTTCTTATTTATTTGATTAAGAAAACAGTTTAGACAAAAATAGTATACTTATGAAAAATTATTACTTTAACAGGTAATACAACTGTATGGAAGATTTGAGTGGGTTAATAATCATGAAACAATAAGAGGAAAATTGGTTAACCTCAGAAGAATGTTGTTTTCAAAGAAATTCTGTTTTCTCATAATTTTAATTATATTAGTGTATTATGTTGACAATGATTATATTTAAATGTATTTAATTTCTTTTTAGCAACAAAGTTGTTAAACTTTATCTTGGTAATTTGACATATATTTATTATAATTTATGATGTGAATGATTTTTTTGTAGTTTTAGGATAATTAATTATGATAAAAACTTTACATGGATAATTGATCAGTGCAATGTAGGGACTAAAATACTTGTATTTATTGAGAGTAGTGAACTGTCCCGGCGATATCTTCCTAGCTGTTGGTTGAGAATGCAATACATATTATACACAGTCACTGCCCTGTGTCTCTACCACTAAATTTCAAAATTGGTTAAGTGATCTGAAACTTGACTATATCAGCGAGAAGGAGGAATGGAATGTTCAATTCCGGAGGCAGCAGAATGCGATCTCTCCATCCCAATTCCAAGGGGTGGACCCATTTACGTTCCCAACATGGTCGGCCCCTCTACTAGGGTTCCTGACTTCCAGACTTCTCTTCTTTCTGAAATTCAGGTTAGTTCATTATCTCTCTTCTCTTCCCTCCTTTTCATCTTTTTTTTTCTAATTTATCCCTTTTCTTGCAGAATCTTGAGGCCGAGTTGTCTGAAGATTTCTCTCACCTTGATATCTCGTATGGATTGTTTCTCTCTACCACTATCATCTTTCTGGGTCACCATTAATTTATGATGATTGTCTTTGCAGGGTGGATGACCTTAAAATATTCACGGAGGACCAGTTGATGGATATGGCTCTCAAAGAAGTATTTAATGTATTATACACATGCACTAGTCTCTACTGTTTTTTTATTTCATTGATGTAGCTCTTTAGGTTTCACTCCTTTGGTTTATTACTTTAGTAATGGAAGTGATATTACAGGGTAGGGAGAACGATGAAAATCCTCCTCCTCCTCTGGACCAACCCAATGAAAGGTCACTCTTTTTCCTTCTTTTGTTGTTGTTACTGTTGCTCTTGTTGCAAGGATGATTAAGTTTGATTAGTGGGGAATAAAAAATAGGACATTGAGAGAAAGTAGAAAATCTTCTAGATCTCGATTGACAATTGTCGTCTTTTTGGAGGGGAAAAGATCTAGCTAGTCACCAAGGTGTGCCCAGTCTTATGTCATCCTGCACCTAATCTCATTGATGTTACACCCAAACAGTTTACCCAGTTTTTCTTGAAAAATTAATTATGATATGTATCTAAGTATATCCATCATTTATGTATACTTGGTAGATGGCCATTATGGGTACGACTCAATGAAATCCTGACACTCCAGAGGAAAAAGTTTAGTATTACAAGATATACTCCTCCCATTATGCAGCAGTTTTTTTTCCCCATGTTCTACTCTATTTTTTCTTCCTTCTATAAACTTCCTAGTTCACATTTTGGTAATTTTTATATAATTTGTAATGTGTTTTTTCCCATTAATTTCACCATCATCTTTCATTGCTATGGCCTTATTGCGCCCATATAGATTGTGGTTATGTGTGTAACTCTGACTTATTTATTATTCATCATGTATTTCTTTCTTTATTTTTGTTTTTGAGTATTTGTATGCGTAATATAAATTATTTACGTTGTGTTATAATATTTAAAATAGTGACCATCCTGCTTTACTGTAGCCTGCTATAGCAGTTTTAGTGTTGGCCTCTCAATGCCACTGTCTAATATTGATGACTTAGCCTATTCTGTTTGTGCAATTTCCTTCAGATATGGTCGTAACTTTATGTATTTGTGATCTTTTATCGAGTGATGGAGAATTAAGTAGTTTTGTTATACTTTTATTGAATCTCTGCAAGTGTTATGCTGGAACCCTAACAATGACAAAGAATGTGCATCCTGTTCATTCCATTCTGTGTCTGAATTTCTCACTTAAGAATTGTTGTTGGATTTGGCTGCAGGTGTGGTGAGAAGAAATCAAAAAGAAAGAGAAGTGGAACAAATAATTCTGTTCTTGACGTATGCTAACTCTCTAGAAACATTTATGTTGCCCTATAACTATTTGATGATTATATTATATTGCTCTTGTCAGTTTAATGTCTGAGATAAGATAAAGGTTTATTGCATGTATTAGAAGTTGAGAATTAGTCATTCTAACTTATGAATTTAAGTTTTTAACAGTTTATTTTGGTTTATGAAGAAAACTATATCATTCAGTTTCAATTGTTATTCTTTAACTCCTTCCAAAATGTCAAAAAAATTAAATTGCTCCTAAATAATTGAGACAAACAAAATGTGGTACTGCCCAACACTCCCTTCATAATGCCTGTTATACCAGCCATACATGGTGAAAACTAAGAAAATGATAGAGATTCCCCTTCACAAACTTCCAAAACCCCAGAAATGATATATAGTTTCTGATACGATGTCAAAGATAAAGTGATATCATGACAAAACTGAAGAAAGGTTTTTGGTATGCTTCTCTGGCCTTTTTGTCATTAAATTAACAAATCCAGTTCTTTATAAATGCATGAGCGATCACAAGATATTTTGTCCTAAGTCTAGCCTAGAGAATATTCTGTTAGTTACAATGTATTCATGGTAAGAATGTAGGGGAACATTAGTGCTATAATATGCTATGTACAAGTAATAAACACGTGACAATATTTATTACAGCTTGGCCTAGTTGATGTGTCACATGTCAGCTGAAAAATAAAAGTGTCCTAGTTTAGGATAACTGGATAAGCATATTAAGTGTGTCCATGATTCATACACCATAATCATTTTCAATTTGTATTTATAATGTCATAATTTTGATTATGTTTGCTGTTAGAATAGTTTATTCAGATTATGCAAATTGTTTACAACTGTTTCACACATGACTTAATATGTGTCCAGATCTCTGGATCATTTAGCTATTGAAAAATTCCAAAATCATGTTTAGCATCAATATGTGTTGTCAAGTCTATTATGCAGTCTCAGCAATTTTTTTTGGGTGGAAGGTGGGGGGTGTTGTGTTGTATCTCTTCTTATGTATGATCAATTTTCAGAATGAATGTATAGAAAAGGTGGAGCAAGTGGTGAGAATCAAACAGAAGCAGGAAGAAGACAAAGCAGCAGTCAAACTTCATTCATTTAAGTTGGTATTGCTAATAGTTTGGTGATTATTCTATTTTGCATATAAGATCTGATTTCATGTATATTGTCTTTGTTTAGTCCTGCTTTCAAGATCAATGAAGCTGCACATAAATCAACTAAAACGGAAAGGATGAGGACCCTTAGGTCTACGAGTTCTACCAGAAAGGTTACTTGAAATTCTTATATGATTATTGTTGCTAATGAGATTGTTTGTTCAATTTGAAACATTTTACTGATGAATCCAACTTAGTTATAGCCTCTCATATGTGTACCTTTTAAGCTTTTGGCTTGCCTAATCTATATTCCTTTGACAGTTGTATTAAATACTTTATCTTGAAGTAAAGACTTATAAAGAATGAGAGTTCATGAGAAATTATATTCAATTAAAACATGAAAGTCAATGAGAAATTATATCAGGAGTTACTTATGGGTTCCTTCTATTGGATGTTACACAAGTTGGTTTTGCCATGTCTGAATGGCTGCAAGTGCAAAGTTGATATTATAAACATGTCCAATCAAGAATGAGTTTTATGCATTTCCCCACATATTTTCTTATTTAAATTCCCCATTAATGTTAGATTAATGTTTGGCAGGTCAACACAGTCAGTCTTCAGGAATACATCCCTGTGCAGTATCCTGAAGTTATTTTGTGTGTGGAGGTTTACCATAATGTTCGAAAGGGTACCAAGGTATTTCTCAAATTTAGAAGGAATAATATTGTACTTTATTGTATAAATTATGAGGTCATTGGACCTATAGATACGTGAATCTGCTGGTTATTTTAGGAAAAATGGACAGCTAATTCTAAGGAGACAAATTAAATCCCTGTGATTATGGAATTTTTTCTGAATACATAAACCTAGAATTAATAGTGAGATACGACTGTTATAAAGAATAAAATTACAGCAAGGATAGAATCTAAAACTTCCTAAAAAACACAATGAGCACCACAGTTTTGACAGTATTGAATACCATGCTGATATCAATGAAAATGAAATTTTATATGGGATTTGTTGAAGGAATCATGAATGACTACCATTATGAAATAGCTGTTTAACTAGTAGGATATCTGTTCTTTAATTTTTGAGTAGATCCAGGAGTTATTAGTTCTTGGAGGACAGATGTTAACTGCACTAAGGGACAAGATCTTTTGCTCAACAGACCAAGTGATGCACAAAGCTGGGCAGCATGATCCTTCTGGTTATTTTCTCATCGAAGTATGCATGACCTCTTATTCTTATTTTCTTATGATGTTAATATGTTGATTATTTCTTCTTTGAATCTGACAAGAAGCTATTTCTCTGTAGGACGTATTCTGCCCTGATTTGAGGGATCCATCTGCTATTGATCTCACTAGACCTATACTGGATTGGCTCCAAAACTCCAAGGAGGAGGCCCAAAAGAAATGGGAATATATTATAACTGGGGAGCTGCAGAAGAAACAAAAGGCAATCATGGGTGAACAATCTGCATCACAGTTGCCTCAGTTTAGATCCATTGAGATGCAGATGTTACGTTTTTGTGACTTAAGCTTTCGACTTGGTGCTGGATATCTGTATTGTCATCAGGTACATTCTTTTTTCTGTCTCAGATTAATAGGTATGGAAATTAAGGGATTATTTAAAATGTCCAATAGCATGTTTTCACCTCCGTCACTTGATGCTAGATGGATTCTGTTGATTTTATTGAGTAAAACATGTTCTTTAAATAAGTAGCCATACAGACCATGCAAAAGATGGATTAAGGTGACACAAGGAAGACCATATATGCAAGTCCTTTTCTGGGGTTTAGGGTGGAAAATGAATTTCTAAAACCCCTACCCCTTTTTTTGCACTTATAAGTGGCTGTTATTGCTTTCAATATTGGTTAAATGACAAAGGGGCAGGTCACTGTATTGAGCTTTGGCAAAGGGGAAACGTGACTAAAAGGGGAAACGTGACTCACTGTATTGAGTCTTAAATAAGATACCTGAATAAATAGGATGTGTATTCAACTTACACTGTTTCACCTTTTATATATATATATATATATATATATATATATTTATAAAATTTGTATTTGATAAAGTTTGTAACTTTTCTTTTAAGTTATTGTGACTTAGAAGACGTTAATGTGGTTTGTCCTCTGCGTGAAACCTGCAGGGTAACTGCACCCATACCTTAGTGATACGAGATATGAGGTTACTTCATCCCGATGACGTGCATAATCGAACTCTTTATCCAATAATCACATTTCAACTGAAGTTACGTTTTCAGAAGTGTAATGTTTGCAAAATATTCAGAGCTACCAAGATCACTGTGGATGACAAATGGACACCGCACAACCCTTGTTATTTTTGTGATGAATGTTTTTCCCTACTTCACCAGGCAGAGGATGGTACTGCATTATATACTGACTTTGTAGAATATGATTACAACCATGATTGATTACAACCATCAGGCGATTAAAGTTACTTACAAAAATCTCATTCAAAATTGTTTCTTTCATTATGTACTGAATTCTGTATCTCTGAAAGTAAAATCTATAATGAGGTATACAGGGTAGGAGAAAATTTTCTCAGATCCCTACTTGAAGATGCTTATGTACAAATGTTATTTATGATATGTTTTTCAGATCAACAGAAAGTTTATAGGAAAGAGTGTGTATGCTAATGTTTTCAGTTTCTACTTCCAAAGCTAATGCTAAAAGTATTTATAGTTTAAACGGCACCCTTAAAAGTTAAGCCATCTAGGCAAATGTGCATACCTTTTGAATATTAGCACTAGCGTATATGATTATAGTTATTGTATTAAGAGAAAAAAGAAAAAAAAAAAAACACGCTTACCTAATTCACTGATATCAGTGCATTGTTTTCTGCATTAAAAATGTACGAGTTAGACCCTGAGATGCTGCATGACATGCAGGCTGGCCGATGTTTTTGATTGGGCCTTCGTACCATATTTGTTTTGAATCTGAGCTATTTATATTTTCCTTTATTTGAATGAAGGTATAATTCTTTTTTATTTCTGTAATATAATAAAGTTCCTTTTTATTTACCTAAAAAAACTTCAAATTAGGCGTATGATTAGCACGATAATCGTGCTGTGTCCGCCATGTTGGTTACGTGACATATGTCATTTTAAGTATAATTTCATCATACAAAATTTCAATTTTTGATTTCAGTGTCCCATAAATTTTAGATTCAAATTTACTTTTAGTTTATACTATTTTCTAATCCGAGTGGTGCTTTTACAAATGATGTTAATAACATTTTTAATAAAAAAAATACAAAATTAAACCATAAGATATGTTAAAGAAGAATTCTTACTGTATATTAGAAAATACTCAAAAATTCTCTATCCCCGCCTTCAAGAGAAAGCTTTCAAGATGGTTGGTTGAGATAGTTTAGATTATACAATGATTTGTTGAGAAATTCAAAAGTTTATATTTCCAGCAAAATTAATTATGGATTATATTTTTTTCTAATTAAATACTAATTATTTTAACTACTCAATTAATTAAAATCATGAATTAGATCGTTTGATAAATATATTATTAATTATTTTTTATATAAAAAATAATTATTTCAAAATAACATAAGTTTATTCACAAATACGATTCAATGTTAAAATATGAAGTTCACGTAAACAAGAAAGTTATGAAATTTACTTTATTAAATTTAGAATTCAACTTCTGATATCATTGTTACCAATTTTAAGGAATAAGTTTAGAAAAAGGTAATGATTATATTTTGATATAATACTATTTAAAAAGAATTAAATCTTATAGGAATTGAAGGATTTTTTTTTACTTAATAATTATCTCAATTCAAATGAAAATTAGATAATTAAAGAAATATTTTTTCAATATTATTTGGATGGATATAATTAAAGAAAATATATTTTTTTTAATATTATTTGGGTTGATACAGATTAAAAATTTAGTTTGTTGTGATTTTTAAAATTTTAAAAAACTAAAATCAAGTATTGTTAAATGTTGTTACAGTTTGATAAAATAAATCTAATTGATCTATTTTATCTAACCCCACTTTTAATAATGTAATATAGAAGATTAATTTTGACATAGAAAAAAATTTAGTTTAGTGTGATTTTTTAAAGTTTTAAAAAACTAAAATTAATTTTTTCTGCATTGTTAAAATTGATGTTGCGAAATAAAAGTTGATAAAATAAATCTAATTGATCTATTTTATCTAGCTCCATTGTTAAGTATGTAATATAAAAGATTAATTTTGACGTATAAAAAAATATCATTTGGTGTGGATTTTTAAAATTTTAAAAACCTAAAATTAAAATAAAGATTGATAAAATAAGTGTAATTGATCTATTTTAAGTAATGTAATATAGAAGATTAATTTTGATATAGAAATAATTGTAAAAAAATCCTAAATAAATATAAATATTAAAGAAAATACAAACTTTAATGTTAGATATTCAAGTGTGAGTCGAAGTTGGGTAGGAATGAGAAAGTTGAGCAACATATAAGAAAGAAGACCCGCAAACCTAATGTCTTAAGGTTTTGGATTGAAGGTGGTATCATTCTCTTATATGGGTTGACTTTTATCTCATTCTTGTTGATCTCCCCGATGTTTCCCGGCGGTACAAGTGAGGGGTCATGACTAATGTACTCGGGAGGGACTCACACTTGAGGAGGAGATTGTTAGATATTCAAGTGTGAGTCGAAGTCCCACATTGGGTAGGAATGAGAAAGTTAAGCAACATATAAGAAATAAGACCCGCAAACCTAATGCCTTAAGGTTTGAGGAGGAGGAGATTGTTAGATATTCAAGTGTGAAACCTAATGCCTTAAGGTTTGAGGTTGAGGAGGAGATTGTTAGATATTCAAGTGTGAAA
>Ga0099825_1008198_pt1 | contig 12464 bp, 20 predicted proteins | sample SiratroredBW_FD_76838 | JGI IMG/M metagenome (GOLD analysis project Ga0099825, IMG submission 76838) | Root nodule microbial communities of legume samples collected from California, USA - Siratro red BW | ecosystem: Host-associated > Plants > Roots > Nodule | place: USA: California | collected...
AGCACTGGTTATCCATCAGATTAAAGGAGAATGGGAAACTCGAGATCAGAAACTAATTCCTTACAAAGCATACATCAAAGGGTTGATTGAATATTTTGATGAAATAGAGTTTCATCATATCTCGAGAGAAGATAACCAGCTAGTTGACGCTCTTGCTACTCTATCCTCTATGTTTGTGATAAGTCAAGAAGAGGAGCTGCCAATGATTAAAATGCAGTATACTGCAATTTCATTGAAGAAGAAATAGATGGCAAGTCCTGGTACTTTGATATAAAATGATACCTCCAGAATCATGAATACCCTGATTCGGCCTCAGAGAATGATAAAAGAATGTTGAGAAGGTTAGCCTCGAGTTTCGTTTTGGATGGAGATGTGTTGTATAAACGAAACCATGATATGACACACCTCCGTTGTGTGGATGCTAAAGAGGCTGAACTAATGTTGCAAGAAGTGCATGCAGGAACCTTCGAGACTCACATTAATGGCCATTCTATGGCTAGAAAGATTCTAAGGGCTGGGTATTTTTGGATGACAATGGAAAATGATTGCTGTAAACATGTGAGAAAGTGTTAAAAATGTCAAATATATGTTAATAACATTAATGTACCATCGACTGCATTAAATGTTTTATCTGCGCCATGGCCTTTCTCCATGTGGGGTATAGACGTTATTGGAGCTATTGAACCAAAGGTATCGAATGGACATCGCTTCATACTAGTGGCCATTGATTATTTCACAAAATGGGTTGAAACTGCTTCTTACGCAAATGTGACTAGAAAAGTAGTGGCAAAATTTATAAGGAAAGAGCTGATTTGCAGATATGGAATTCCTGACAAAATTATCACTGATAATGCCACCAATCTGAACAATCAAATGATGATCGAGTTGTGTGAAGAGTTCAAGATTAAGCATCACAATTCTTTCCCTTATCTTCCCAAGATGAATGGAACGGTTGAAGTGGTTAACAAAAATATAAAGAAGATAATTCAGAAGATGGTAGTAACTTATAAAGATTGGCACGAGATGTTGTCGTTTGCCTTGCATGGTTACCTTACATCAGTGAGAACATCAACAGGAGCGACTCCTTTCTCATTGGTTTACGAAATGGAAGTCGTGCTACCATTTGAAGTTGAAATTCCTTCTCTACGAGTGTTGATGGAAACCAAGTTGGAAGAAGCTGAATGAGTTAAAGTGAGATATGACCAACTCAGTTTTATTGAAGAGAAGAGGTTAGTCGCTGTATGTCACGGACAATTATATCAAAAGAGAATGAAAAAGGCATTTGATAAAAAAAGTTTGTTCGTGAGAATTTCATAAAGGAGATCTGATGGTTAAAAAGATTATATCAGTTCAAAAGGATCATCACGGTAAATGGATGCCAAACTATGAAGGTCCATATGTGGTAAAGAAAGCCTTCTCCTGGGGAGCACTAATTCTCACAAGGATGGGTGGGGAAGAGTTACCATTACTGGTAAACTCTGACACAGTTAAACAATTCTATGCCTAATATGATTCCATCATTTGGGGAATGTAATATTTGGAAACATTGAATGATGTCGAAATTGTATCTGCATATTCCTTTTGATGAAATAAAATTTCCTTTGATTTCTCTACATATATTTTTGTTATGCTAAGAGAAGTATACACCACGGGTGGGCTACGAGATTTCTCGAATTCTGAAGGATGTCGCGGAACAAGAAAAAAGAAGAGAAAATTTTGCTTGATAAATCGTGTTTATGGAATCATTGAATTTATTGATAAAATGATAAAAGGCAATAAAAAAGGTTTTGACACATTTTTAAAACTTGGCATAAAGAAAGAGGAATTAATTGATCTTTATCAAACGAAACATATTTGAATGCATATGTCTTAAAAACCTCTTTGAGCCTTCTTCATCCAGCCGGTAAGAGAAAGGATTCGTCTCAATAATCCACAGTGTCGATTGTCAAAGTTAAATAAACATCACACTGGGGCAATCAGGTAAAGTTTTCATATGAGTAATTTCATTCTCAATCTCTTCTCTTCAAAGGCATTCAAAAATAAAATCGTAATAAGAGTCTGTTAGATTGATAAGCCCACAAAAGGGAAATCTGAGCAAACGATAAGACAATAAAAAGAAAGAAAAAGAAAAATGACAAGTGTTGGGAGTCATTGAAAGTTGTTGCAGGAGTTAATCTCTCTGAAAATCAAGCAATCAAGACTCAAAATGATATATGACCATGATTCTTCGTCCCAAATAATCAATAAATTTTCCATTGTACCCTCTTTAAGCCCAAAATAAATTTTTCTTTAAAAAAGATACCCCAAACAAAATCATCAACAAGCTGAAATTCAGTTCATGATACATATCAAAATCTTCCCAAGAAGAAACACCAAGAAAAGAAAGGAAAGGAAGAAAAGGAAAATCAAAAGACAAAAGTATGTTGTCAATCAAAGATGATATTCACAAATAAAGAATGTTCGTACCAGGGGAAGAAAAATAACCATGGTAGAAAATGATCTCAGCAATAGCTTGAACTGTCTTTCACAAAACCAGATTGATGATTTTCGTTACAAAATAATAAAAACCACACACAGTCTTTTGAGCCTTTATACCCTTTCTTTCAAAACCCTTTAAACCCTTGGCCACATTACAAGCCACGTAAAGTCCATGTGGATTGAAGAATGATTGTAATGATTTTCGCAAAGAATAACCCTGCAACAAATGAATGCGATAACCAATGAGTCGGAAAAAGTGAAAAAAAATTAGAATGCCTTTGGTAGAAAGGATGATATCATTCTCCCAACTGAACAAGAGTGAAATATACAAATTTTAGCACCGGGGCGATCCTTTCTCATTTGTGTCGTTCCCATTATTCATTCGGTTTAATTTTTGTCACCCATACTTCAAAACCGGGGCACTCCTATTTGGTTGATCTGAGTTTGTTCATCTTTTTGAAGATACAGTTTCTTCACATGAGTTGTATCGCCTTAGTTTCTCACTAAATCCATTTAACCCAGCAAGATAAGTCATCCCTTCGAACCCAACCTCTCATACTTCAAAACTAAAAAATTGGAGCATTGTCATTTGTAGTTTGAGGTAACGTCATTTGGACTCTCTTCAGTGGATCACAAAACCTTGTTTCCTTTTTTGTTGTTTAACCACCAGTTTAAGTACATGTGCAGCAAAATTGGTGAATGGTGGACTCAATAAAATCTTAATTTCACTTGCCAGGCTTAAGATTTGCCAAAAATTGTTGAAAAAATCCAGATCAAGACAAAAAGAAAATTTTTCTGACTCAATAAATTCAATGATTGCTGAAAAAGCATTTGATTTATGGCAAAAAGCAGAAAAATGATGAAAAAGAATGAAAAATGAAAAAAACAAACAAGCTTTGTTGAACGTAAAGTTTTACTTTAGGTTCTTCTTTTGAAATATCATGCATTTTCCAGACTTACATTGCATTCACACGTGCATACATTTAATAAGCAAAAAATCAAAATTTCACACTTTCAGGCATGCGTATTCATTCACACATGCAATCACATGCATATAGTCAAACAACCAGAAACTCAAAGTTTTCATGCATTCATACATGCAGTTTCATAATAATGTTTATCAAAACTCGCAAAGCTGAATTCTCCAAAGATAAAAGGCCCTCTCGATATAAGGCTTGAAGTGAAGATACGGTGATCCTCTCAATACAAGATCCGGGTCTCATGTTGTTTGGTATGACCTGTTGGTTTGTGGTCAACCTTATGTTTGGAGTGATGATCCTCTTGGTACAAGATCTACATCTCCAGTGAAGATTCGTGATCCTCTCGATACAAGATCTCAATCTCACATGATTTTTTCAGAAGACCCTCTCAATGCAAGGTCTGAAGTGAAGATACGATGATCCTCTCGATACAAGATCTCAGTCTCATGTTGTTTGGTGTGACCCGCTGGTTCACAGTTAACTTTATATTTGGAGTGATGATCCTCTCGATACAAGATCTCGATCTCCAGTTAAGATTCATAGCTCTCTCGTCCTCAGAAGGTCAAGGTTGTGATTTCATTTTTGTTGCCGTAATAAATGACGTGTGACTCTCTCGTCTTCATATAAAGTCAAGGTCTCGACCATGATTAGATGCATTACCCTCTCGTCCTCAAGAGGTCAAGGTTATGACGTCATTTTTAATCCTAAATTTTGAAAATATTTTCATTTCAAACGAAACCAATTGTTTATATCTTTACTTATCTTTTATTACAATAACTTGGAAAATTTTAATTTTCAAAGTTATTCAATAAAATCCAAGTAAAGAGGGACAGCTGTCAACACCTAGTTTCGTCCGGATAAAAAATGTGTTTCTAATATTTTTAAAATCATAATTTCAAAATTTTAATCATTTAGTAAACTTTGATTTTTGTTTTTATTCTCTCTTGTTAAAAAATGATGAAATGAAAAAATGTATTTATTTCATTGTCTTTCTCTATTTTATTTTAATAATGGTAGCAAAATACAAAAAAAAACTATGGTCCTCTCAAGGCTGACACCTCGGATCAGACCGCTCCCCTATTCACACTCCCATAGCTACTGTTAGCACCCCCCAAATCTTTTGCTCCGCCACCCTCTACACCAAAATTAAAAGCTGCAATGTCCCCTGGGGCAGCCAGCACAATCTCTGAAAAGCTGATTGGTTCCCCACTATGCCCCCCTACTAACCGGTTTTGGCATTTTACTAACCCAAGAAAGAAAGAAACCGGATATAAGAAATCGAATATGCAAACTAGCGGGGGCTGGTTCTTTTTCATAACTCAGAGAATTCTCATCGCCTTTGGTTCGCTTCTAGTATAAGTCTAAAACTTTCAAACACAAAGTCATCGCCTTTGGTTCGCTTCTAGTATAAGTCTAAAACTTTCAAACACAAAGTCCATTACAGAAAAGGAATTGGAAGTCCATTACAAAAAAGAATTAGAAGGATCAAATTGAAGAAAGAAAAGAGGAAAAGCAGAGGAATCGTCTTCTATAAAAATCGTCAACAGGTCTGATTTACTGGCTTCTATATGAATGCATTGTACTGCTTGGTATCCTTGTTCCATGATTCGTTGATCTGTGTCAATGTCAATATTGAATGTAAGTTGTTTGGCTAAAGCAATAGAGTAAAATTGAATAATAGTAAACATGGATTGTACCTTAGAAGAATTAAACCATAACAACATGTAATAGTAGAACCTCAGCGAAGAGTGATTTTTAGTGGAGTATTTGAATCCTTACACCACCATCGGCTTTCACTCGTGATTCCATCAAATCCCTTCTTTTGCCATAGTGTGAAGCGGAGCAAGAACCAAAACCAAGCAAAGCAAATATGAAAAAAAAAAAAAAAAAAACCCCCCCTGTACCCCATTCATGGTCCTCCCTTTACACCAAACTCTCTCCGGAGCCTCCCATCACGCCCCTTGCCGACTACATCTCCTCCCTGCCTTGCCACGCCGTTGTCCGTAACCACCTTAGAACCACTCCCCTGTACCTTTGCTATGCCACCATGTCCTGCCGCATAGCCACCAAGCACCTAAAGCCCACGGTGTCACGTCCTCCATTCCATATTTCATCCAATCCGACCTTTCTCCCTAACTCTCCAAATTTGTTATGCCGCGCCAAACTTTGCCTCCCCTACTTACATCGCAATGGCTTCCACGATCATCCGAACTCCATATACCCCTACGTTGCCGCATCTTCACCATCACTTCCATTGAACCTTCACTACCACCTCCATCGAACCTTCATACCCACCCAAAAAGTGACGTCAAGCTCCACCTCAACCGCGGCTGCCGCGACATCCCATCGCTGTCGCGCCTCCACTGGGCTTTCGGCGTAGCACCCAACAAAACCAACCCCCCTAACCTCGTCGTGAGTAGTCAGCCGCAGCCCCTCCTTACCACTGTACACCTTTACCACTCCTCCAAAGAAAAAAATTATGAAAGAAACCTAATAAAACCTCCAGCACCTCCCATCGCAACCCTCGTCAGAATCTCCCGCCCCCGCGGTTGCCGCCGATCTCCTATGCCGCCGTTCGCGCAACTAGGGAGGGTCGCGCTGCCACCATCCAACATAACCAACATAACGGCGCCATCCCCTCTTTGCCACTTAGCCCTAATTCGTTTAGGGGAGCACGAGAATATTTAATTTGGGCTTAGGCCCATTTGTGTGCTTTAAGACTGTATAATAGGCTAGAAGAGGTGCAGGGCTGATTTAACGTTTAGCCAATTGGACATTTAATTGCCTAATAATATAATGATTTTGATTAAAATATTAAGAAATAGGTAAGCCACGTGGATGGCTCTTAAAGAAAAAAGTCCTCTAGCTTATTTGTTGTGATGGGCATCGAATAATAGGTTTAGTGAATGTAGCGTTTTTTTAATTTTTTAACCATTTTTATATTACACTAAAAATAAATAATATATTAAAGTCAATTATTATTATTATTATTATTTGTTTTTTAGTTTCTTTTCTTTTTTTCTTTCTGTTTTTTTAGTATTTTATTTAAATAATTTTTGATTAAATATTTAAATGGTTTTATATGCCACGAGGTTTTATTGAAAATAATTTTTTAATTAAATTCTTAATTAGTCGTTCGTGTTATGCGGGATTTGATTTGAAAAATTTTAATTTAATTTAGAATATCAAAGGGGCCATACGCGTCAAGCGATATTCAAAATGAAGTTTAATTTTCGAAAACAATAATTTTTCTAAAATTAAAAAATATATCAAAAATCTTCATAATTAAAAAAAAAATTATCAATTTCTCAAACAAACAATTTTCAAATATAGAACTACGTAACCCTGATTCTCCATCTCTGATGGAGATAAGTAGGAGCGAGGTTAAACCTTGTCGGGCCCCTTCAAAAATAAAAAACGTTTTGTTTGCTTTTATTTCTATTTTTCGTGAAAAATAAATATTCCAAAAATTACACTCATTTCATTTTATTCATTTAAAAGTACCGTCTTGGGACGAGTGCCGTGGGGGGTAATACCTTCCCCACGTGTAACCAACTCCCGGACTCGCAATCCGGTTCTTCGCAAACCAGCCTTATCCTTGTTTTCTTTGGTTTTCCATAGTTTTCCATGAAAACTATGGTGGCGACTCCCCCTTTTTTAAAAACTTATTAATCTTTTTTTGAATCGCTGTCCCGTCGTGACCCCGGTTGCGACACCGCTCAACTTAACTCAAAAATTATAAACCACTCAAAATTTCCCAATAATAAGCTGATCTGACTTAGAACAATCATAAGTCTAATTTCTACTCAACCACACAATTAAGCTAAGTACCACACATGAAACATAAAAAAATTAACAAAAATAAATACTGAATGGAAAATCAATCACAAACATACTACAATATTTAATTAAAGAAAAGAGAGCTTTATGAGGAATCTTCCCTCATAATCCTATCAAAGTTGGCGTCAAATTTTGCATCCTGATGTTCATCTGCTGCAGCTGTGGATGTGCCTGCTCCATCTTCCTGATGAAATTTGGGCCTGTCCCTAGGCCATTTGACATAAGAGCTGAATTGGTTAAGTGAGAGAAATTGAGACCAAAGAACACTTACCTCAAAGATTATATAGTGAAAATTAAAGATTGAGGGGTGAAGGTGAGATAGGGGCGAGCCCTTAACTTAGGACTCTTTTTTTTGCGGCAAAAATTTTGCCCTAGCGAGATCAGCCTCGCCCCGACGAAAATACTCCTGTGGGCACCCCAAATTTCCGCTCAGGGGAAAACATTTCAATAAGCACCTTCAATTTTCACCTAGGCGAGATTAGCATCGCCCGGGCGAGAGTTGCAGTTCCACATTTTTTCTTTTTTTCTCTGCAAATTTCGCCCAGACGAGATTCTCGTCGCCTGGGCGAAAACACTCCTACAACCACAATGACTTTTCAAAATCTCACCACCAAGATAATGCTTTAGCCTTTGTCCATTTATAGTCCAACTCCTATGAGATTCAGGATCTTCCAATTTAACTGTACCATAGGAATTTACTTGCTTTTGGTCACTGCTCTTGGGAATCTCCTTTGCCTTTTCTTCCCAACATGTCTTCACTTCTTTTTCTTACCATTCATTAATTTCATCAATATTGTTGGTAAAAGCTTTCATCAAGGGCTCAGATGCATGGACTCTCTCTTGTTGTTCAGTACAGACTTTATCTAGAACATCCACTCTAAAACATTCTTTTGCATTATTTGGATTTTTCCCAGCTTCAAAGACATCAAAGCTCACTTCTTCATCTTGCGCATGCACCATAAGTTTTCCTTTATCAACATCAATGATTACTCTAGCAGTTTTCATGAATGACCTTTCTAAAATTAAGGGGACTTCAGTATCCTCCTCCATATCCTCACCACAAAATCAAGTCGGAATAAGAATTTGTCAACATTCACTATCAAATCTTCAACAATTTCATATGAATGCTTTATGGATCTGTCAGCTAGCTGTAGAGTCATCCTTGTAGGTCTCACTTCCACATCTCTAATCTTCTTCAGTATAGAGAGAGGTATAAAGTTGATGCTTGCTCCAAGATCCAATAAAGCTCTTCCCATTGTGAGATTTTTTTATAGTGACAGGCAAAGTGAAACTTCCTGGATCTTTAGATTTCTATGGCAAAGATTTCTGAATAATAGCATTACACCCACCTTCTAATTCAATTGTCTCTTACTCAGGAAGCTTTCTCTTCCTGGTAAACAATTCTTTCATAAATATGGCATCAATTGGCATTTCCTCTAAGGCTTTAGTGAAGGGAATGTTGATTTGAAGCATTTTTTGAATGTCAAGGAATCTAGCAAACTGCCTCTCTTTACTCTTCCTCGAGGGAGCATGAGGATAAGGTACATCTTTTAAAGGAGCAACATTTTTTAAAGGAGAACTTCTCATTTGATTTTCACTTTTTTTATTTTCCTCTCTTTTTTCATCACTCCTCACAATTTTTTCTCTATTATGCTTATTTTCTCCCTCACTCTCATTTTTCTCTTTATTTTCTCTTCAACATTCAAATTCTCACCAATACCTCTACCTACTACCTTGCCGCTTCTAGTGGTGATAGAGTTGCAATGCTCCCTTGGATTGGTCTGTGTGTTGGTTAAGAATTGACTCCCTTGTTTATCTGCTAATTGTTTGACCAACTGTCCCACTTGTGTGGCTAACTGTCCCACTTGTGTCTCTAGATTTCTGATTGAATCTTTTGTATTTTTCTTATTGGCCATGGAAGCTAGCATAAATTTCTCCAAAGTCTCCTCCAATATGGTTATCCTATCATGAGTTGAAGGAAATTGTTGTTGTTGTTGATAGGGAGGTTGCGTGTTAGATGGATCTACATCTTGTTTCCACCCAAAGCCTTGATTCTGATTGCCCCTCCATCCTTGAGACATATTATTATTCTGATAATTACCTGAGAACCCACCTTGCCCTCCTTAATTTCCAATATAGTTAACATCTTCCTGTGAACGATTATTCTGATAAGAGCACTGCCCATTAAGATGATTTCCTCCACAAAAATCACAGCTCATAGATTGACTTTGATTTTGGGAAGACTGCACAGTTTGTAATTGTTGAGACAACTTTGCCATCTATTTTGTTAGTGCTTCCATCTACTGAGTCAAGATTTTATTTTGAGCTAGAAGAGCATCTGTAGTATTGAGATCAAACATCCCCTTCTTCTGTTGCACTGTTTGTCTATCATGTTGAGCATGATAATCTGTAGAAGCAAGAGCATCAATAATTTTTGTTGCCTGCTCTATATCTACTGCCATCATTGTACCTCCAGCTGTTGCATCCAATATCATCTTTGTGTCAGCCCTCGGAACATTGTGGAAAATGCTCAGTTGGGCAATATCTTCAAAACCATGATTTAGGCATCTTCTCAACATCACTTTAAACTGTTTCCAAGCTTCACAGAATGCTTCATCTGGCCCTTGTCTAAAGGTGGAGATGTCAGATTTTGCCTTGATGTAGCGAGAGAGTGGAAAAAATTTATGTAGAAATTTTTCTTCTACACCATTCCAACTTTTCAAACTCTGATTTGGATGAGATTTGAGCCATTCTTTTGCTTTGCCCACCAAAGAGAACAGAAACAATCACAAATAAATAGTCTCTGTGTCACCTCTTCAACACCCATAGTTCCTACCAGCTCATAGAAAGTGGACAGATGTGTGTATGAATCTTCATTATCCATCCCAGTAAACTGATGACTGCTAATCAAATTCAGAAAAGCTAGCTTCATCTCAAATACTTTAGTAGTGGCCGGTACTACTATACTGACCTCTTCTTGTATCTCTTGAGTATCTCTGTCAAAGGTCGTAGAGGATTCTTCTCTTGGTTGACTTTGTTGTTCTCTTCTCTTCCTGCTCCAATTCCTCCTAACTGCTCTTTCAATCTCTAAATCAAATTCTAATTGATTTTCAAGAACTTGTCCTCACAATATCATAAATCAAAAACAACTCAAGCAAGGATTAGTACAAAATAATTTATAATTTCTTTTTTCAAATAAATAAGAACAAAAGAAAAATAAATAAAATTATTCACAATACTAAATGAGCTATGTTCCAAAATTTAAGAACAAAAATTGTTCCCTGGAAATGGCGCCAAAAACTTGTTGACCTTTTTCGGAAAGTGTACCAAGTCAAAAATAATATAGATTTATAAAGTAAGGATGTCGATCTCACAAGGAACAATTTTGCTTATAAATCTCAGTTTCAATACTCACTAAGAAATTATAATTTTCAAGATGGTTTAATAATAATTTGAGTCAATGAATATAAAAGAACAATTAAAAAGATAAATAACAATTATCAAAAGGAGTTTGCAAGATCTAGAAGGATTCTGGGATTGAACTTCATCTATCTGCCTCATTCATATTTTGGATTTGATAAAAACATACAATATCCGTAACTATTCACAATTGATGCACATATAAAAAATCATTCACACCGATTCTTCTGATATGAAATTCATAAGGAAATTTCATAAACATTGATCCCTCAGCTATTTAGTAATTTACCCAACATTAAGAATAGATGTTATACGCAATCAATACATCGAAACATATCCCTAGTATTCCAATATATTGAGTATTTTCATCTATGTTAGAAACTTAAAAGTACTTCCTAGTTAAATTCAAGAATCAAAATCAAGATTGTATTGATTAGATAAAATCTAGCATTAAGCACAAGATGAAAATACTAATTGAGCAGAAACTGAATATTATATATAAAAATCACCAAAATACAAATGAGTTCAAAAGATTACATTCAATCCCAAAGATGAAGAATTAGCTATCCATGGTAGCCATTACAACCTAATAAAAGGAAGATTGCAAGAGAAGAGAATTGGTGCTTTGCTTTCGTCCTTACAATCTGCCTCTGTTCCTCTAGGTCTAGATACCTCGTAAAACCTAAAATCGTCCTTTTAAACTCGTTTTCGGGCCTAGGTTAAGTGACTTTTTGTTTGGTTTTTTTTTTTATTTTAAACTTTTTATTTCTTCTCTTCGTGAATCTTCCAATCTCTCATTTTCTTCATTCTTTTATACATGAAATTTCACAATGATTGAGATCAAATAATTTTCTTTAACTCAAGACTCAAAAACTAAATTTAGATAAAAAAACTCTCAAATTAGGGGTAATTACTATTTTAAAGCCCACTTAAACCCATAAGTACTCAAGCTTTCTTATGTATAAAAACACTCAAAATTGGCACTTATCAATTTCACAAACCCTCAACACCCGCTCAACTCCTTCTCTTCTTGCCTCATACAAGAAATTTTCCCAAAAAAAAGAATACAAACCCTCTTCCCCGCTCTAAACACCCGCTCAAAAACCCTCTTCTCTTCTAGCTTCTTTATTTGCCTCGCATGAAGATACGAGTGTTTCGTGTGTGTTCGCGTGTACGCCGTCTCCCTTTGGACTAAAGGTATGGTTCTCTATAAACATTTATTTCATTATTCTAGGTTTATCCCCTTCTCCTCCCATACTCAAGCCCAATCCCTAGAAATCAATTTATCTAACACTACAAAAACTTTTGATTTTAGCGAGAGAACCTCAAGTAAGAAATATGTTTACGAAGGTTTTTCTAAACCCCTTAGAAGTTTCAAACCGTGGCAAAGTATGATGAATTTTAATTAAAATTTCCCACTTCATTTTCGATCTTCACCCTTTTCTATATTAAGAGTTTATTTTCTCTCTATTCTACAGCAACAAAACCCTAACAAACTATTTCCAATCTATTTTCAAAATTGTGCGTGGTGCAGGTGCGGCGGGGTGCGGGTATGGACGAGTGTTGTGCGATATGGTGCGGTTGTGGTGTGGGTCTAGGTGCAGGTGCGGTACGATGCGAGTGTGTCAACACCCAATTTCGTCCGGGCAAGTAAATTAATTCAGATTATAAAATAAATACAAAAATTAAAATAAAAGGGTTGATATCTAGTTTTGTTATATTATTATCATTTAAATAATAAAAAAA
>Ga0099825_1008199_pt1 | contig 12460 bp, 4 predicted proteins | sample SiratroredBW_FD_76838 | JGI IMG/M metagenome (GOLD analysis project Ga0099825, IMG submission 76838) | Root nodule microbial communities of legume samples collected from California, USA - Siratro red BW | ecosystem: Host-associated > Plants > Roots > Nodule | place: USA: California | collected...
ACGTATTTTGTATTTGTTTATTTGTGGTTTTTGTGATTTTGAAAACTATGGTTTGTTATGTAATTTGAGTGATATATATATATATATATATATATATATATATATATATATATATATATATATATATTTTTCTGATTAACTCGCAATGTCTTTTACACACGAAATCCCGTTTTTGTAAACTTTTTCATAAACATTTGTAGGAGACGAGTATAAACTAGTAAAACACGTTGTACTTTCCTCATACTAAAATAAACTTGTGCACCTCATGTCTGGGAGAAGTTAGATGAAAAAACTTATAAATTTTAAATGCATAAGTTGATTGCACAATTCATTTCAACTTCTTTTCTATTCTCTTATAAATGCTTGTAAAGAAGTTTATTCAAACAAAGTCTTAATGCTAGACCTTCTTACACAGTCTGTCTTAGCCTTGCTATTCTCAAGCCTGAAGTTGGGTTGATGTTTTACTTTCCCATGTTCATATTGTTTTTTGATTTTTAATTAATTTATTTATTTTGAATGCCTGTTATAAAAATGCAAGCTTGTCCTTGTTATCATTTGTCACGTTTAATTGAAGCATTATCAAATTTCTCCTTTTGCTAGCTGAGGTTATGAAGTCCTTGAATATCCCTAGAGGTGTACGTCGTGTGCTTTTCAGAACTTTAAATACCGACAGGTGAGTTCTATAAGTTACAAGTATCATGACTACTGCAGGAGGATTTTCTTCTTGTTAATTTAATAAAGTTTCTTCAAGACTTTGAAGTGCGTCTCTGAGTCAGCTTCATAGTTCTCGCATATACATGAATTGAAAAGTGTTTTGTGCATCGTTTTTTTTAGATTATTACAGTATTTATCTTGAGAATTATCTCTATGATTTTAACTTGCTATGTTATGAAAAATGAGTCCTAAAAAGGAATTCTTATGTTGTTCCCAAATCCTGAAGTTACATGGTCTCTTATAGGTTTGAAAATGGAACCATTTTATTCTACAAATTGCACTGCAATCATTTACAACTTCAGTCTTTTGGTACCTTTTTATGTTCAAATTAAATTTTGGGTTGCTCTTTTCTCGTCGTTGTTGGGTGGCTGTGGATCAAATATGTTAACCAGCACACACGTAATTCCTTAATTTTAGGGTAATAAGAATGGCTAATTACCAATGATGCATAATGATTTATTGACTCCTAATGGGAATTTGAAAAACTGAAAAGTGAAAACGAAGTTTATGGCTATTTATGTTAAAAGAATTTTTGTAAGTCATTACGAACTTTGAATTAGAATTACAAAAAAACATCATTTTACCAACTTTAATATGGTTTTTATGGAGGAAATGCAAGGCAGGGGAAGGTTTTGAATAACATGAATTTAAGAAAAATGTTTATAGTGCCTGCCTCCCCTTCTACACATCCAAACTCATTTAAGTATTTCTATTTAATTGATCATGTATTTTAATCTTGATGATTAATAAATGATAATATAATTTTAGCCTGAAATTTCAACATTTTTGCTTAAACTATATACTGATATTTAGTTTTTTTAATTAGAAACTACATATGAGTTAATCACTGCTGAATTGTTAGGCGACTCATGTTTAAGAAAGAATTTGATACAAGCTATGTGGGATTCAAGGAGGATGGTGCAAAATGGCTGATACAGAACACTGACATCAAACTTGTAGGTGAGACATAGACGACTTCTTAAGATTAGGTTACTTATTCCCTCCCTAAAGCATTTCCTGTGACTCTTGTTCCACTCATGACTGGTCCGCTATCCAAGTCTGCATTTTTACTTTCCTCTTATAAATCAATCTTCTAATTGCTTCCAATAAAGTGGAGTCATTTAGTTATTATATAGCTTTCCTTGTCACATTTTTTAACTTACTTTTTTTTCCAGTCATTTCTTTTGTCTTGAGTGTATCTTACTTTGTCAACTCAGATAGCATCCATTTTTTAGCCTTACATTTATCTTTTTATTGTCTTTACGAGTGCATGGTAGTTGTTAGTATTTATTTGCCATTTAGGAATGAATCACGATGAGTTGATGTCAATTGATTCCATTCTTTGCGGTTATGAATTAATAAATAACTGCAAAATGCACAAGGTTCAAAGTGCATATGATTATTTTGCATTACTGACATCACTCTCTTTAAATTCATCTGTGAACTGTTTATTCGATCAGCTTTTTCACCTGCAGTGTTGTATATAATCATCATTGTGTTTCTATATCTCCAAATGTATATCTTGGTGATTGTATGAGGCCCAACTGTTATAAATTCTTTGCCCTTGATTGATTAGTTAAGAAGTCAGTGTACTTGTATTCCTCATACCAACGTAGTTACAGAAAAAATTCTTTTTTGTGGTATCATCACTTTGTCCATAACTTGGCCAACCAAAAAGGAGCCTTTTTTTCATAGAAAAGTTATTTCCTTCGGTTCTCTTCAACTTGTGAATGACCTCGAACTGTAGTCATTGAGGTTACATTATCTACAAACCAGTTTTTTGTCCCACTGAACTAAAATTGGATCTGGTTGGTTTGAGAAAACATTTTCTGTTTTCATTTTTGCAAAAGTTTATACCAAAAACAGTGAAAACAACTTATTATTTTATTTATATTTTCTGTTTCCGTAAGTCCTATACAGACTGAACAGTAAAAAAAAATTAAAAATTAGTGTTAAATTTGATAATGACAGCGGATTTTTTCTTCACTGTCCTGCCCTCTCTCTCTCTCTCTCCCCCTGTCCTTATTTCAGGATATAAAAATAGCAAATGGGAATATCTTGTATACGGGAACAACTCTTTAGTGATTGTTCCAATTTATCATAGTCGTATTTCTGTTTTTTTTTTTCCTTGTGAAAGTTGTTATTGCACTAATTCAATTTCCTTTTTATGCAAATGGCAGGAATTGATTACTTATCTGCTGCTGCTTATGATCACTCGGTTCAATCTCATCTTGCTTTTCTTGAAAGCAGGGTAAGAAATTCTTCACCTTATGGTTGAAATGTATGCACCTGTTACTCCTTATTAATAGCAAGCTACTCATTCCACTCATTATCGTGTTGAAAAATTATAAAACTACAAATAAGATCTGGGCCCTAAATATGTTAATTAGTGTCTAACATTGGGATCTGTTAAACTTTTGTACTTGTATTCGTAATGGTGGGTTGGATGTCTAAACTCTGATTTTGGTACTCTTGTTCAGTGAATCTCATTTAGATTTAGTGTTTCCAGCTATGGCTATATCAGTTTATCTGTATCGTTTGATGACTTATTCAGGGAACATAGCTATTTGTATTGGGTTGCTTTTTTGATTGTGCTACTTTTATTGTGTATAAACTTTAAGAATCATGAGAATCATTTAATAACTATCACTATTGCTAAATTCTTCTACTCATTATTCTTAGTATAAATTTATAGCAGTTCAGGTTTATCACTCTAACAAGAGAACTTTTAGTTTCCACTGCTTAACCTGTTCTTTTTGTTAATTCATAATGGCTACTTTAGTTGATTCATCTTTGTATAATGTTCCAGCTTTACCTTAACCCAAATTTATGGTGCATTAGTATTCTTATTTTTGAAGTTCTTATCTCTAGATAAATAAAGTTTAGTTTATTTGGAAAGATGTTTCTAGCTTAAGTATGTGGAAGATGCAGTTGTGTAAACAGAAGAGATTGTTAGGATGTGTCTTGACTTCCTCCTTTGAAAGAAAAGTTAAATATTGCATCATTTGTGACTTGGATAAGAGCCTGACAAATTTCAAATGCTTCAGGAGATCATTCTTGTGGAAGGCCTGAAGCTCGATGATGTCCCAGCAGGAGTATATTCACTCAGTTGCTTGCCTCTTAGGTTGGTTCACTCTGAGGCATCACCAATACGATGCATTCTGATCAGATGATGGGGTCCGTGCTAGTTTGTGGTCAAACCTGGTTTTCAATTGCACGGTACGATTATATTACTAGAATGTGCCATATTTTCCATATTGCTTCTGTTCATTATCCTTATCCTTATTATTTTGTCAAGATGCTGATGCTGAAGGGTGAAACTGCTGCAACGTAGCCAGAATAAGTTAGTTCCACAAGATGCAGTTTGATGAAAATTGCAAGCTAAGCTGATACTAGTATGTTGAATTGTCTTCTTTTACTTTGGAAAGTATGGATACCCTTTCTTTAATGTCTCATGTCAATTATTGTGATTAAACTACGCGTGCGGACTGTAACAAAATTATGTTTTTAATATTTACCTAGGTTCCTTATATATATATATATTTGAAGACGCTTGCTTGTACGTCTCAACACTTATATGTATTTCTCTTTGAGAAATAATGAAATACTAGTATTTCATGTTATAATTAAGTGTTTATAAATATAAACATGTATGAAATCTTATAAAATATTTAAGAAAAAGATTATTTTATTGGTTATAAAAAATATAAAATAAAGTTTCAATTCATAGATATTTAAATATTTTAATTTGTTTTAAAATTATTTAATTTAATATAATATTATTCCAATGTTAATTTATAAGTATTGTAAATATTATTTCAATGTTAATTTAATATAATTCAATAAAACATTGTACATGATTTCCATTTAAAGTAATGGAAATATTTAAGGAAATTAATATTATTTTGAAAATGGAAATTATCTTTTATTGATAACTAATTAGGAAAAAATTAATTTAATGTAAAAGTTAATATTCACTTTGTAAAATGAGAAGAGAATATGCATATGGATGAGTGAGAATTGTAAGATTCCTGTATTTAAAAAATAGTTTTCAGCTTTTAAAGATTAAAAAACTTGTTCGATGAATATTTTGTTAAAATATTTTTTTAAAAATAGTTTTCAGTTTTTATTGATACCAAAGTTGTGAATTTATTTATTTAAAATTTAAAAATAAAAGACCTTTTTCACAAAATTCTTTTTGTAAAGGTTACAACCTGCATTTTTTGGGCTTGTAGGTTATACCTGCGATTCACAAACTCTATTCTCGATCTATTTTGCTACTCGTAAACAGTTTTCAAATTAGAGTTATCAAACAAACGTCTTTTTCTTTTTTCCTAACTTTGATCTCAAAATTAGCTATTCCAACATAGATTTGTAAAATAAAGAATGATTAAAAATACAATTACGAGAAAGTGAATTGGATAAAAAAAAGTACATAATTGGTTAAAAAAATGTTGAATTGTAATTATTAGGATTCATAATTCCGATATATCATGATTTTAAATGAGTATAAAATATTTTTTCCTCCTATTAAACTTCCAAAAAAAAAATGAAATATTCTTATTCCACTGTTTTTTAATAATAAATTATTGCACACAGTAATTAAAAATGATTCTTTTTATGAGATAATAATAATTTAAAAATAAATATTTGAATGATTTTCTTTTAATGAATAAAATACAAGCAGTTACGTCTGAAAATGAAATCAGTGGTAGTAAAAGAATCCATCCAAGTTGTGAACTGATACTGTTTGGCGTGACTGTATCTTTGTGGCGTTAACAAATCTGTCGATGAAGTGTGGAGCGTTGCTGTCAGTGGTTGCGTGCGCCTTCGCGGTGGCGATTTGGGCGGCGCACGGCGACGACAGCCTGGTCCCGCCGCGCCGGGAAGTGTATGGCAACGGCCGAATATTCGACATCAGTCACCGGTACCACCCCGAGATGCCGGAATTTGACTCGAAGGACGGCATAGGGCAGTTTTTGTGGCTTCCAAAGAGCATGAAGAACGGTTCCATCGCTAACAACTCCGAAATGAAGCTTCCAACCCACACCGGCACGCACGTCGACGCTCCCGGTCACGTCTTCGACCACTACTTCGACGCCGGCTTCGACGTCGACACGCTCGACTTGGAAATCCTCAACGGTCACTTCTCTTTTATCATTCCTTTCTTTTTCGTATTCTTTTCTTTTATTGCATATAACCAAAAAAGTGTCACGTTATCGCATATGCTATGATTGGTTTTGGTCGTAGAGACTAAGAGTGAAATGGAGTGGATTGAAACATAAGGGAATGAGATGAATAAGAGTAGTTTTCAAACCTATCCTTAGGAATAAAGGATAAGAGTAGTTTTCAAACACTTTTTTTCTCAATCAAACTCACTTAGACTAAATACTCTTTTTAAGGACAAATTGTGAGGTTCTTGGTTCAAAATGGACGATATCTGAGATGTATAGGTCCTAATTGTGCAATAGCCTTGCGTTTAGAATGCATGTAGTAATCTTACTATCATTTGTACTAAATGCAGATTGTTTGTGTGCAGGACCTGCTCTGCTAGTCGATGTTCCAAGAGATAGTAACATAACTGGTATGCATTTTTTTTCTTCATGTGGTGTATGAGGATTGAACGACATTGGCAACTTTATGGTTTTAGAATTATTTTTGCTACTATAATACTATTATCCGATGGAAATGTGTTGTCTTTTTTTTTTTTTTAGCTCAAGTTATGAAGTCGTTAAATATTCCAAGAGGTACAATACGTGTTCTCTTCCGAACGTTAAATACAGACAGGTAACGTCTACAGGTTTAGCAAGTATTACAATGTTTTTGTTGACACTGGGCTATTCAAACAGTGCTGATATGGTGGTAGTTAAAGATTATTAAGTTTGAGGAAACAACTTTGAAATATAATTTGTGGTGTTCTTGGACTTGTGTTATGTGTTTGCCTCAAATAAGTTTCCAAGTCTGTGTAACTTCAATTTTCGTGTGAGAGAACTTATTATTTTTTTATACTTCATCAGTATAATAATAGTTTTTTTAATGCTTTTGTCAACAATTTGTCATTTCTTTTTTATTTATTTTAATTTCTGTACGAGTGAGACTTGAGTGCAGCTATTTATATTTTTATTCATTGTACTTGTGTCAATGACTATATTCTCCTTGATTAAAAAAGTAGTGGTGGATGATAAACAAAAGAAACATTTAATTATGATTTGCAAGTTTCCATAAGACTTGTCCAAGCCAAGTTATCATTTTCACAATCTTTTGAATTTCATTGTTCATTTGAAATCAAATGTTGAACTAAACATGTTGAATTATTAGGCGGCTTATGTTTCAGAAGGGATGTGACACAAGCTATGTAGGATTCACAGTGGATGGAGCAAAATGGCTTGTGGAGAACACTGATATTAAACTTGTAGGTAGGTATAAGTGTGGTTTTACTTTTTTAATATCTGGCTGCAGTTTCCCGTGGTCATTTTTCCTGTCATTTGTCTCAAGCCCAATAGCTGGGTCTAGTTTTGTACATTTTAGGTTCTATGTGAGTAATTCGATAAATACTACAAAGTATTCTTCTTCCTTTCCGTTCTCATCTCTGAAAAATCAGAACCCACTTCTGAATTGCTAACTGTGATTCACTATTTTTTTTGCATTTCCATTGCATGTTTTTAGTTGTGCATATCTCCCCCAACCTTTCTTTCTTGTTCAGCTTTTTCCGCATTTTTTTCCTACTCAATTATGTTGCTTGACATTTATTTTCTGTGGTGCAATGCAGGAATTGATTACCTATCTGTTGCTTCTTATGATTACTTGATTCCATCTCACCTTGTTTTTCTAAAAGATAGGGTAAGAAAAATTTCCTTTTGTGGCGATAGTTTGTGTGTCATGTTTCAACATTGATTACTAATTATCCCCTGGCCTTTTTAGTGAAAGTGAATCTTATCTTGGGGATTATAGGGTCAAAGTACCACTAAGTATTTTTCAATCTCTGTATTTGTTTGTGGTGGCTTCTACTCAAGTCGGATCTTTGACTTTTATTACTTGTGATGTATGTAACTATGAACATCGTTTGGTCTTTCTACCCCTATTAGTGTATCATAATACTAGTTAATCCTTCTTTCTATGTTATAGCTATAATGTGCTCTAGTCAAACTGTTAACTGGCAAGTATTTGGCTCTGAAAGCAGACCTCTTAAAGATTGTTGGAAGTTTGAGTAATCAGTGTTGATATTCTCTTTGCTGTAACTTTGTCAATAAGTATAAAAAAATTTTCTAACATGACAATTTATCAGAGCTTTGTTTCCTTCTAAAAATAAAAATGACCTTATTGTAATTTTACTGCAAAACTAATGATTTATTTGGATGACTTTCTAGACTCTTTTCAGGTAATGTTTTAGTTAGTACTTATCAGGCTTATGCAATCTGACCCTAAACTTTGGATATACCAGTATAGGTTCCTGGAAAAGGATATCCTAATAAGTATAGTTTTACATAGTACATGTGAATGAGGGATCTAAACAGTTACTTAAGTTGTTGTTAATTTTGAAACATTTTATAGCAGCAAACTATTAGTATCCTTAGTATTTTCTCAATGTAGCATCTTTGCTTAAACAATGTCTCCATCCATGTCAGTCTCAATTTGTAATTTGATTTTATGTTCGCTCGTGTTAAGATATTCTACTGTTTAGTTTGAGATAGTTGCCAACAAGTAGGTAAAATTGTATTTTGACATGAGATTGGTAGTTGTGTCTTCAGATTCCCTCGTATGAACCAGATTGAATATGTTTCATTGTTGCTTGGATAAGAAACAGAATCAATGTGAACAAGTCCTAACAACTGTAAATGCTTCAGGAAATCATTCTTGTCGAGGGGTTGAAGCTTGATGATGTTCCTGCAGGATTATATTCAGTCCATTGCTTACCTCTTAGGTTGCCTGGTGCTGAGGGATCACCAATTCGGTGCATTCTGATTAAGAATTAAGGTACGTCTGAGAGCTTGCGATGGACAAACTTTGGTTTGCATCTTTATTTGAAAAGGGCATCTGATAACTATTGCTCGCTGTCTTGGTTTTGATTGAATTCTCACAACAATGATATATAGATAACTTCATTAGACAAACACCAATTTGACACTTTTTTTGTCAATCTTTTTCTTCTTGTCACCCCATTCACTTATCAAATTTACATTTCTTTCTCTTCTATTTCTTTCTTTCTGGGTGTCAAATAGTGTTTTGGTGTTAAAATGAATATTCAGTGAATAATAGCGAACAGAGTATGTTGAAATCGCTGCAGGAAACACTGTTGTCTCAAATGCAGCAGGAGGTGCAAATCATCAGGGGTTTATGCATGTGCAAGGCGAGAGGGATGCAACAATCTTAGCATTATGTTGGATTTGGTGTTCTTTTGTCTGTTAGGCTGGAACTGATAAATTTATAGTGGTGCGGTTATGGAGCAAGATAGTAAGGAACTTGTTGTGCATTGAGTTTAATGGCTTAGGTTCACTGTTACTAGATAAACGCATAAGACGGCATTTTTTAGATATTAGCATTATGCTTAATTTGATCTTCTCTTGTCTGATAAGTTGGAACAGAATAAATTGGCACAGTGGTGTGTATCTTTATAGTGCAAGATGGTATCAATAATATTTTTGAACTGTAGGGGCTTATGCGTACACTTGTAACCATGGACAAGCACTTCAATTTGACAAGTCTTTTTGAAAAAGAAAAGAACGTGTATATAGATCATTTATACTGCAATTCTTGGTCTCAGTTTGGTATTGACAATGGCTGCTTGGGGCTCAAATTCAATTGACAGTGAAGGTTACTGTACATTAATGATGAACTCATATATTTGGCCAGAGCAGGGTATCTACTCGATTGAAAGGATGTTGCTGTAATTTGTCCATACCATAGTCACATTATGTTCACTATGACACTTACTGTTGCAGGATTCCACTACCATGGCTACCTATGTGTAATTCAAATCAATTAATTCCCACCCCCGTCACCCCTCAATCACTGGTAGGCTTTTTCCTGCAGCTAGAACAATAAGAAAACTTTCACAATTAAGGTTCATCCCTCTACTATGGTAGCAAACAAAATGCACAAACTGTTAGGGAAAGATGCGGCACTCGATGTAACTCTTTATCTGCATGTACTATCATTATATTTTGTCTATCCCGTATCTTGTACTATCTTTATGTAGATGGATAAATCTGAAATGAAGAGTTATTTTCACAATTATTAAGTTTTTTTTGGGAGAAGGGAGGGGTGTATGAGGGTGAAGTAACATTGTAATGTTTTTAATGACCCGGTTTATAAACAGAAGTTTCTATTAGAGTTAATATTATTTTCGACAGCAAAAGATGTTTTTTTCTTTTACGAATTGGTCTTAATCTACTGTGTACATCTGCTGTTTTTCCTTTTTGAAGGTGATCACTGAAAAAACTGCGCTACTGAGATGAAACATTGAGGCCAATGATTCTTAAAAACCGTTGAACTGTTTTATTCATCATTTATTTGTCTGTAGAAGATTCTGCAGTTATGGCCTCCTATGAATTTACAGGAGATTCTGTATAGATTGATGTGGAAAGTTGCAACAGAACACTATTTTGACCAAGATCTTTCAAGATTTGAACAGATGGATGTAAAAAGTAATAGATGAAAAAAAAAATTGAATTATAAGTTCTAACAAAAGTCTTAGTAATTCATTTCTTGCTGTGAATCAGGATGCTGTGCATAATGTTCAGGATTAGCTTGTGTTTTCCTATCTAACTGCAGTCACGTTTGGTGTCATCATTTCTCAATCTGGAAATCTTGACATTCAATGCTGGATGCAAGAATTGAACAAAAAAATTCTGTAACGCTGCAGCTTATACAGAAAAGGTTGACGGAAGTTGCAAATTAACAAGTATAAAAGTCATATACTAAGTTATTCACAGCTCGTAAAAACGAAACACTGAAAGAAAGCAACCCAACTCTTCACATATTGTCAAGTTGTCTATATTTAAATCTTTGATGTCAAATGAACTATGTATGAACAATCTAATCATTATCAGGTGAAAAAGATCTAGGTTATACTCAAGCAACCTAGCATATTACAGCAGTGTTTACTCGATGATATCTTTGTTTTCCCAGCGGCAAAAAGAGGAATATAAAAGTCACAGTGAAGAGTAAATTTGAGGGACAAAGAAGTCAGACTGGAGAGCAAAATAGGAACAACAGAACAGGTGAATATAAAAGATTGATCGTGAACTTCAATTCTAGAGTAAATGAATGTTAGAACTGCTCTCTGCAGCGAAGGATTCGGTTTCATGAGTTTGGGAGGAGACACCGAAGAACAGAAGTTGACCAAATTCTATTATATTATATAAAATGGATAACTAGTAAAAAAAAAAAGTGACATGCTCTTTCAGTTTTCAGGTTTAGTTTTTTATGATGTTCAGTTTTTAAATGATTTACGAAACTAACTAACGAATTTTTTAAAATTTCAGGTTTACATTTTAATAATTTCCAGCATTACAATGTTGAGAAGATAAATTTGACCTTTTGGTCTTACCAACAAATTAAGGTTCACCACAGTCACTCTATTCATTTCCTAGCTTTTATACATAGGCTTGGTGGGGTACATCACAAAGTAAACCCACTGAAATTGGACTTTACTCCTAACAAAGACACAATTATTGTTTCAATAGTTGGTATAGAGCACTATATACATGAAAGTTGATTAATCGAATATCACGGCAAAAATGTTATCCTGACAACTATGACTATCTTGCAATTGAAACATTTGTAAACAAAAACAAAAACAATTTAGTTAGGGGAATATGAATTGAGCGCTTATGTGAACCTTAATTTGTCGGTAAGAGCAAAAGGTAATTAGTTTATCAAAAGGGTTGGTCTTCTACTCAGTGAATCAATAGCCAACAAAATATGTTGAAATTTCTACAAGGAAACAGTGTTGTCTGTAGGAGTTGCGAATCATGGTTTAAGCATGCGCAAAGCAAGAGGGATTCTGTCTTAGAATTACATTGAATTTGTTTCTCTTTTGTCTGCTATGCTGGAAGTGATAAATTGACACCTATGAAGATGGGTATGACACGGTACGAATAGTTACTCTAGACAAAGTTTAAAGGTTAAGTTCTTGCTTTTGACAGAATACATGATTTAGCTATAGAGGATATGTTATTATTTTATCTTATATGAATTAAAATTTTTAATCAGGTTGTATTCCAATGACATGAAACGTATTTCTTGTAAGTATCTTACTAGATAAACAAACAAAAAGTTAAAATTTATAAGATATACTGTTATAAGCAAGAACTTCAATTCAATAAGTTATTCTGAAAAAGAAAAGAACTTTGTATATAAATGATTTGCACACGACAATTACTTAGAATGGAGAAAAAATGGTTTCAGTTGGTTTTGGATAATGACATGGGCTGCTGTAAAATGTTGTTGTAATTGGTGCATGGCCAAATTATGATCACTGATATTATTGTTGCAAGATTCCACTACCACGGCCACCAATGTGTAATTCAAATCAATCAATTCAAACTCTATTACTCCCTCCATCACTGTCTTATCTTTTTTGAGAGCAGCACAGTAATGTATAAAAAAAAAAACTTGCAATAAGGTTGATTCTCCCAGTATGGTAGCAAACAAAATGAAAAAAAAAAAAAAAAAACTTTCTTGTTTAAATTAGAAAAAAAAAAAAGAAAATAAATTTTTTTTTTTTTTTTTTTTTAGTTTTTAT
>Ga0099825_1008203_pt1 | contig 12454 bp, 10 predicted proteins | sample SiratroredBW_FD_76838 | JGI IMG/M metagenome (GOLD analysis project Ga0099825, IMG submission 76838) | Root nodule microbial communities of legume samples collected from California, USA - Siratro red BW | ecosystem: Host-associated > Plants > Roots > Nodule | place: USA: California | collected...
ATCATTTCAAGAATACTTAAACTGATAAATATATTTTTATGTTATTATTGATTTTTATTTCTTTTTATTTTTATCATTATGCTTTAATTTAAAAGATTACCCGGACAAAATCGGGTGTTGACACTCCTCTTCATTACAGTTTGAGCTTCTACTTATTGTTGTTGACTTTGGTTTCTACAAATGACTACATCATGCCAAAGTTGATTGCACTTGCTGCACTTGGAATCTTTGACACTTAAACAGTGGATGACCTAACTTGTTTCAATGCTTACAAGGAAGATACTTTTTTTTGAATCTTTCTCCTTTACTCTTGTTGTTATTTCATACAATACTTTCTCCATTTTCTTATTGGTTATGCTTGTTCTTATTGCTTTTTTTCTCCAGCCACCTTCATGTTTGGTTGGTAAAGCTTTCTCAATAACATCTGATTCCCTTATAACCCTTTTTTTACCTTGTGCTTGCAAAGAATTTAAGAGCTATATAAGAATTTTTTTTGATAGATCTTTTGTGTTCTCTAGGATTATTATGGTGGGTTAAAACCTTTCTAAAATCATTACGAGCGGTTTTTCCACAATTGTTGAATCCTTTAACTCATATCCAAGCAATCTCACTTTGTTGGTAATTCTTAGAAGTTTATCAGAGTACTCTTTTACTGATTCTAACTCCTTCGTTATTTGCAATTTAAAATCCTAATTAAATTCAGCACTTTCATTCCACAAAACCTCAAAATCTTCATATTCTAACTTGAGGTAATCCCAAATTGTCTTTACTGACTTCAAAGACATTATTCGTGTAAATATTGTGGGAGATACCGTTGCAAATAGGCATGTTGTTTCCTTTGATTTCTTTGTCTTCTTCTCCTTTTGTGATTTCAGTTGTGCCATGGTGGAGTTTGCTAGAAGTGGCTGAATTTCATAGTCCTCTTCTACAACTTCCCATAGATCCAATGCTTCCAGGTAGGTTTCCATACAAACTTCCAACATTGATAGTTTTCTCCATCGAAGACTGGTGGTACCATTGGTGAGAAATTGGACTCTGCTTCCATTGATGCACTCTATTTTTACTGACCTCACATATCCCTCAAGAAGAAAGCTCCTATACCAATTGTTGATATTTGCATAAAATAATAATTGAACTAGAAATTTGCATAATTTTATTGATATAATTCAAAACTTATATAATGAAAATTGAGTAACTAAAAACCAAATTTAAAAAGAAACACAAATAAATCTAAAATAACTAACTTCCTAAAAACAAGGAGCTAAATTTAAAAAAAAAACATAAAAATGAGTAATTAATAGCATTATAAATAATAACTTTAACTAGTACATTGCCTTTTGAAACCTTCGGTAGAGAATGAGTCACTATGACTCGACGAGGTTCATCTCCCAGAGGGTTATCTCCCCTAGAAGAACTAGAAAATAGTTTGCAATAAATGACCATCACATCGAATTATTGCTAAAAGTAATCCAACCCAATTGGACCAAAGTAATATGACATAATCAGATCAAAATAATTTGATGAACACTTACATAACAGTAAAACTCGTTTATCCATCAACTTGGTCCACATGTACCTCAGTTATGGATTCCGAGCTCGAATGTACATACCAGCATATTAGTACCAAAATAGATGTAATTTAATCTCATTAAATATGTTTGGTCAAGGTTTTGCAAAGCTTGGTTAAAGTTTTGCAACCATTTTGAAAAAAGATATAGCTTGGTTAAAGCTTAGCTTCCTCAAAGTCAACCTTACTCCACATCGAAAGATTTTAGCCCAATTTCAGGAAAAACAATATATATATATATATATATATATATATATATATATTATTATTATTAATCTTCAATAATTGTATAATGTATTATAAACTATGTGTTGCGTAGAAATATGTTTGAGACATGATATTTTCAAGAGAAGAAAATATCATGTTAAGAATGATTCGGATGTACATTGATTTGGGATTCGTCTAGAAGGAGGTATCCTAACTCTATTAGTATATTGAAAACATATAGATGAAGGTTATAAGGTAATGATGGTCAAAAGATGTTCATATAACTGAATCTAAGGTTTGAAAAAGAGGTAGTCATAATAGATCATATGGATTAATCCTGTCATACGATGATGATTTGATTCATGTATATACATGGTTGTGTGGATTTCATAATAAAAAGGTAACATGACATGTGCAAACTTTTGAATCTAGATCAATGTCTGTGTATAGTGGTCAATAAATTTCTAACACGAATAATATTGTTTATGAATTATTTATAAACATTTGTTTACTTAGTAAAGTGTAAAAGATAAAGTATGAAAGTTTAATGTGTTTGTAACTTATTTTAATAAAAAATTAAAATTTATGTTAATATTTTTGAAAATCTCTAGCTTATTATTTAAAATTTGTTATAATTATGTATTATAGGAAAACAAATGATATAACAGTTGTCAGAACTTTTTAATAAATAGATATTTTTTTATTATTTGTTTATATTTAATTTTTTTATAATACTTTATAAATGATATATATTTTAATTATATATATATATATTTTAATTATATATTTATTGAGATAATATAATGTTTAGGAAATGTAAATAAGAATATTAAAATTAAACTTTATGCAACTCACTCATCCGCTACAACGATAACAAAAGTATCCCGCATGTCTAGTATCATGTTTTCAAGTTGTAGTTCCTGGATATAAAGTAAACACGCGTTCATCCCAATAAAGAAACATAGAAAGGGGTTGAACGTTGACGCCGCCTCGATTATTCTTGAAACGCATCACAAAGGGACAATATTACCTCACTCAGATAATCAACAATGACTTTTTGAATTTCCACGTTCAAACAATTGTTGCTCCCACTTTTCTCTAAAACAAAACAAAACAAACCCTACCTGACAAAAGTAATAACGAAAAAAGCAAAGAAAAACACTCAAGCTTTCCAGACATTTGATTAAAATCTTTTCAAATCATAGTTTTTTACGATCTGATTGTTAAATTATAATTACGTGAATATTAAATTTTAGAACAAATTATTAACACTGACAAAATCAAATATTTCATATCTGTCTATATTTTGTGAATTACATACTATGTTAATTTTGATTAACTATCTAATAATATTAAGTTTGTACGATTTTGGTTTGTAAATATGAGATAATAGATTTCGATTTAATGGTAAATTTTGAGAATGAAGTATTTAATTAAAAACTATTGAAAATATGGTCGTTTGATGTAATTACACTTGTGTCATCTGAAGTCCCCCTATATATGATTATTGTAATAATTTAGATTTAAACATAAAATCATTTCTTTATATTTTTTTTTTTTTTTGTCTCAGTAACGATTTAGTTACTATAAAATACGTAAATTTTATTTTTGGATAGTAATGACCTAACTATTATTTCTCATCATTTAATGGATCTGATTTCTTTCAAAATTTTTATGGTTAAATCTTTATTCATTTTTAAAAATGCATTTTATGACACTTTTTTTTACAAAATTTATTTCTGAAACGTTTTAAAAAATATAGCTTTAAAAATTTGATTCTACATACTAGACAAATTACAAGTTAGGAAATATATTTCCTTATTTTATAAATACAACATTATAAAATGTTTTCGATAACATTCTTGAACAAGGTGTAAAATAAATTAAGGGCATCATCATTGTAAAATTTTAAAATATTAAATATATAACCAACTTGCTTTGTATAACTTTTTTTTTCTCCAATGTTTAAATATGAAAAAAGTTTAGCTATAATTTAGACGAAAAAAAAAACTTAAACAAATTTAACGTAATGCTATTTATAACTAAAAAAGGGTTGTATGAAAATAGTCTTTTACGACAAAACTCAAATAAAATTTTAAATTTTAGACGAATGAAAATGATATTAAATTTATTAAAAATGTATTTAATATCTTTAAAATATTACACGGACGAAAAACACATTTTGTTTGTAAATTAATTTTATTCTTTAAATAATAAAAAATTACACCGTTCTTTATGTAACTTTTTTTTATATTAATAGATGATAATAAATATTAAAATTAATTTACTGTTAATAAGAATTTTTTTACGACAAAATTCCCAAAATTCTTATTAACAGTAAATAATAAATAAATAAATCATTGATTCAAACTTGAACACAAGAACCTGTAACGGTGGACTCCTTCCACATTATTTCATCGCTTTTCCCTCCTTCACCTTCTTGCATTCTTCTCTGTCTGTAACTAACTTGTCCTCGAAGTTTCTCTCTCTCTCTAGACCTTCTTCTTTCACTCTCTGCAAAACTCTAGGGTTTCTGAATCCTCTGTGCTTCCTCAACACCTTCATCATCTTCTTCTTCACGAGATGACGAGCATGGAGAGTTTGATCGGTTTGGTGAACAGAATCCAGCAGGCCTGCACCGTGCTCGGCGACTACGGCGGCGCCGCCGATAGCAACGCCTTCTCGTCTCTATGGGAAGCTCTTCCTTCCGTCGCCGTCGTCGGCGGTCAGGTCATCATCTTCACAATCACTAAACATGAACACGCTCTGTTCGTAGAAGTAGAAATCATCTAAAAATAAAAGGAGAAAACAAGCTCACGTAGAATTTCGTAGGTGCTGTTTGTTTGTGTTGTTCTCCAGTCAAATTAAAGTTTCACCTCGCTGATCAGATTTGTATAAACCTTGAATACAAACCTTTATTTTGCGCGAATTAAAATTTGAATCGGAGAATAAATCAAACAACAGACTTACGAGGAAACGTCATATCGAAGTTTTTTTCCAATACGTCAACATGTTCTATGTATGCAGTAGAAGGTGAACGATCCAATAATAAGTAGAGAAAACTTACGAGTTTTTGGAGCTGTTTATGTTGTTCTGGAGTTTAAGTTAGAGTTTCGTCTTGATAATCAGTCCTGTGATCTTTGAATACGAACCTTTATTAGGTTAAGTGAAACTCCAATAGGAGAATAGCCAAACAACACATGTGAAGAATAGTATAGTTTTGTCCAAAGCTTGAACATGTTCTGTTGTTTCATAGGAGTAGAAGTAAAACAATCCAAATATAAGAAGAGAAAGCATAGATACAATTTCTTTGGTGTTGTTTGTGTCGTTCCCGAGTCAAAATTAGAGTTTTACCTCCATAATCAATACGAACAATCCTTTATTACGGATACATGCTATGCGAAGTAAAATTTCAATTGGAGAGCAAACACAAAACACTTGTATCTTAAATTTTTGTTCGAAACCACAACATGTTCTGCTCTAGGAGCAGAAGTACAACCATCCAAAATAAGAAGAGAAAACATAGATACAATTTCTTAGGCGTTGTTTTATGGCCAAAATTTGAGTTTCACTTTTGCAATGAATCTACATAATCTTCATCTTTGTTCGGTCCTAGAATAAGAACCATTCAAAAATAAAATTAATTTATTTGTTTGTTTATTGAAAATGAACAGAGTTCGGGTAAGTCTTCGGTTCTCGAAAGCATCGTTGGACGTGACTTTCTTCCTAGAGGATCAGGTTCGCTCGCCCTCTCTCTCTGTTCCTTTCTCTATTTGTGGAGTGTGTTATTTATTTAGGCGTAGTTTGAATAAACTTCACAAGAGGAAAAAATGAATTAAACTTGTTTCATCATTTTGATATTTTAAAAAACTCTCGTTTGAGCTTATTGAAAAGTTTGTCTGAAAAAATCTTAGTTAATTTAGCTAATTAATTTCCTAATTGAATTTGAATTGGAGCTTGTGTTTGAATTGCAGGGATTGTGACGAGGCGTCCATTAGTGTTGCAGCTTCACAAGGTTGATGCCAAAGCGAAGGAGTATGCAGAGTTTCTTCACATGCCAGGGCAAAAGATCACTGATTATGGTAATGTGGTTCAGTAACTGATTTTGCTTGCTGCTTGTAGTATTTTATGTTACTGTTATGTATTTAATGGTTTGGTAGTTTGATGCTTTTCACGAGTTAAGTTGAGAGACTTGTGCTGTAATGAATAAATTATTTGCTAATTATAGAAATAGGATAGGAGGGTTTTTTTTGTTTCCCCTGTTTCTGTTTTGCTTGTAGGACAATTTTAATGCTTGTTTCCGTTTTTTGGTTTTATTTTCTCTGATTCCGTTGTGTTTCAATTGTTTTTGCGTGCATGCCCCCTATACTTGTGTAGTATATTTTAGGTCTCGTTGTTAGACTCGTCACCAGCTTTAGTTAACTGTGGCATTATTCTTTCTATTGATTTCTTTTTTGTCATTACTAATAGTTAGCTTGCAATTTATCATGCACTGCTATCATGCCGTCATTGTACAGCTTCACAGTTAGCTCACTGGCGCAATTATTTGTGTGCTGTGATAATTTAACTAATATTTTTATACCTTTTCTTTTTAGTTTTAATTTTAAATTTGAATTTCTTTTTACAGCCTTTGTTCGCCAGGAGATTCAGAATGAAACTGATAGAGTAACGGGGAGGACAAAGCAAATATCTCCTGTTCCAATTCATCTTAGCATTTACTCTCCACACGGTGCACTTTTATTGATATTGCCTCTAATTACTTACTACTAGATGGATGGTTTACTGTAAACTCGTGTTTTTGTTATCTATTTTTGAATTAAGGGATTTTTTTTATTGAAATAGAAAAATGAATACAAAACTGAGGGAATAGTATTCTCATACCATTTCCAAAGAAAACAAATTGTGATAGCCCAAATAGTGTGTTGATCAATATAACAGATTCCTATAATATGTGTGCCTTTTTGTGAAGTAAGTTCCCTCTCAAAATAATCATTGGCTGAATACCATAAGGAATTCAACAATCTCGTTGTTCAAAATGAAAGAACCCCCAGGGGAGGGAGGAAGAACATTTATTATCCTTCTAAATCTATAAACCCTTGAATTACTATTATTCCTTGTTTACTTGCCATCAAACATATCATTACTGATATGGAAGAAGCATCTAGAACTGTAAAAATCAGAGGAATGCAAGGTATAGACTGTCCTGTATACATTTGAAGATAGGCAGAGTTAAGTAAAGTGAGAAGTGTTAACATATCAGAAGCCTTCCTATAATAGAGACTTTGCCAAATACTATAAATCTGGGCTATTAGGGGATGACAAAAAATTAGCATGTTGGCGAAGGGAAAGACTAAGAAAAAAAGTATCACCAAACTGAATATTTTTGAAAACCTATTACATGAACCATTGCCTGTCCTTAAGCTATTGTAAGAACGAAGAATAGCCTAAAGAAATGGATTTACCGAAGACTAGACTAGCATGAATTTACCGAGCTCTATAGGTGCTTCTTTCCCCATTATTTGTGTGATTCCAAATTCAAACTATTAAGGCCGATAACTTGTAAAACGAATTTGCCCTCCTTTTGTTTTTGTTTCACCTGTACCTACAATGTTTGCTGATTTGCTGAAATCTACTTCCCCAGCCCTGCTTCCAATTAGATAAAGCAGGATTAGAACATCTTTTAGTAAGGGCAGCTGGCAAAATTGGTCTGACCAATTGGGCAATCCGAATAGTTCACAATACAGGTTTGGTTAGACTGGAAAAATAGTGATCTAAATTGAAGTGGGGAAATGTTAACCCGACCATTTAGTGCATGGAGTAATGGGCATAACCTATTCTCAACCAGGACATAGTCTCATGGATCAACTCTTTTTAAAAACAATTGAAAATAATGTTAGTCAGTTGTGCTTGGCCAGGCCATCTGATTCACCTGTCTTTGCTGCACTTTCACTTGCTATCTTGGTTGTTAATGCTACTTTGCTATAATTTACTCGTGACCTTCGCTCATGACTGTGTCTATAGATTTGATGTTAAGCACTACACATTTTTTAAATTTTATATTTAGTTTCTACTAATTCATTTGTTACTTACGTGAGTTCACTTCACTAGTATTACTTTTATGTATAATTATGTGGCATAACACGAGACTAGCTTTTCAGTTATGTGTGTTTCCTAATTCAATCTCTTCGTTTGTGTGAGCAGTTGTCAACCTAACTTTGATTGATTTGCCTGGATTGACTAAAGTTGCTGTAGGTATGACTTGCATTCAATTTGTCACTGTAATTTTCTTTGGATAATGTGATACTTGTTTTTAGTTTATACTGATTAGAAATTGTCATTTTCAGAGGGACAGCCTCAGACTATTGTCGAAGACATTGAAAATATGGTTCGGTCTTATGTTGAGAAGGTAAAAGAAGTTTTCTGTTTTTGCTTAATTTCTTCTCACTCTTCCTAATGAATAACCTTGATTGGATGATGCATTATTATTTCATTTAGTGCACTCTTTTCTTTTGTACGTTTACCTGAGACTGGAGACATAAACTGCCTATTTCCAAACCAAAATCATTTCTCTGTTTCTATGGTGATATGGGTAATTGATGTCCATTTTATTACCATGTTGATTTACAAATTAGTCAGCAAGTGGTGATGGTGATAAGATACATATTTACTTTAACTGGTACCATACTTGATTCTTTGACAGCCTAATTGTATTATACTGGCAATATCGCCAGCCAACCAAGACATAGCAACTTCTGATGCTATTAAGCTTTCAAGGGAGGTGGATCCCTCAGGTATATAATTTTCTGTGGAATGATGACTTGTTTATTACCTTTGTCGAGTCATTATTTGTCACTGAAATCCTTGACTGTAAATAATCCAGGTGAGAGGACATTTGGAGTGTTGACAAAACTTGATTTGATGGACAAAGGAACTAATGCGTTGGATGTAATCTTTCTTTCTCCTTCTAGCATGTTCCCTGTCCTACTGTTAATGCTGTATACACTTAAATTTCTAAAAGTTTTAGCAGTGCCCCGTATAACCATATAATTAGTTTGCCTTGCCCTTTTTTTTTTCCTTAAGGTCCTTGAAGGAAGATCTTACCGTCTGCAACATCCCTGGGTTGGTGTAGTAAATCGATCCCAAGCAGATATCAATAAAAACGTCGATATGATTGTTGCTAGACGTAAGGAGAGTGAGTATTTTGAAACCAGTCCTGACTATGGGCACTTAGCCAATAAAATGGGTTCCGTATACCTTGCAAAACTTCTCTCACAGGTTTGTCTTTCAGAATGCTTTTCTTTCCCTTCTTTAATTAAAAATTTGTTATTTTAATCCTGTTAACTATGTTGTAGCATTTGGAGTCAGTAATTAGGGCACGGATACCCAGTATAACTTCTTTGATAAACAAAACAATTGAAGAACTTGAATCAGAGATGAATCAAATTGGGAGACCAATTGCTGTTGATGCTGGAGTGAGTGGTTTACATTTGTGATTATTTCCTGAAAGTACTATAATATCCTGCACAAGAATATTTTAACAATTCTTTCTCATACAGGCTCAACTATACACCATCCTAGAACTATGTCGTGCATTTGATAAGATATTCAAGGAGCATTTAGACGGAGGGTAAGTATATGCTATGATATTCACTTTTACTCTATTAGACTACCTTAGCTGAAATTTTTTCGTAGGGTAAATATTTGCTATGATGTTCAATTTTACTCTATATAGTACTAGTTTATTTGATTTTACTTATGGGTGGAAGGCATCTTGTTATTGAAACTTGACTATTTTCAATCATCCTCAAAGGTTTGATGGTGTACGTTTGGGTTAGCTTAATTGGGATGAAATAGTTTTTTTCTTGAAATTTCTTGCGAGACAAAAAAAAAATAAAAATAAAAATAAAAAGGTCGTTATAAACATACACTTACTTCAAACCAGGTATTTGACTTTTCCCCATTATCATCGTCATGAATTAGATTCGATATCGAAATAATTCTCTTTTTGTTTTCAGCTAGCTAAAACCTACTTAAACTCTGGTTTGGTTTTTGGTTCTTGTTCTTTTCTAGACAAAAAGCTCTGTATACTGATGTAATGTACCACCTGAATATGGTATAGCAATTTGGAATGATAGTCATGAATAATCTTTCTTTCTGATCTACAAGTTAACAGGTATCTTTGGTTACATATAACGATTGTGTTTATTGTCATAGGCGAGCAGGTGGAGATAAAATCTATAATGTCTTTGACAATCAGCTTCCTGCTGCGTTACGGAAGCTTCCATTTGACCGTCATCTATCTCTTCAAAATGTGAGGAAAGTGGTATCAGAGGCAGATGGTTACCAGCCTCACTTAATTGCCCCAGAGCAAGGTTACCGGCGCCTGATCGAGGGAGCTCTCAGCTACTTTAGAGGCCCAGCTGAAGCTTCAGTTGATGCAGTAAGTGTACTGGTTGTACTCTTTCTTCTTCCTTTTTAATTAAAGCTTACATAGAAGCTAAAGCGGGATTTCTTTGATTTCGATTTAGGTCCACTTTGTCTTGAAAGAACTTGTGAGGAAATCAATAGCTGAAACTCAGGTAAATTTTGGGGATTTATTTCAGGTCATAACTTTAGACACGGACCTACAGTAGGTAAAACGTCATTATTGATAGGAATACACCAAAAGCATTTAAGGAACTGTGTCTAAGTAGTCCTTTATTTTATAGTATCTCTGTTCTTAAGGTTCCTAAAAATAAACTATGAATTTGTGATTGAATAGGAACTGAGACGTTTCCCAACTCTTCAAGCCGAACTAGCTGCAGCTACAAGTGAGGCTTTAGAGAGGTTCCGTGAAGAGAGTAAGAAGACAGCTATTCGACTTGTCGACATGGAAGCTTCGTATCTCACTGTGGAGTTCTTCCGGAGACTTCCTCAAGAAATGGAGAAAGCCGGAAATCCAGCTAATCCAGCTACCCCAAATGAGGATCGATATGGAGAAGGGCATTACAGGAGGATTGGATCAAATGTATCTTCCTATATTGGTATGGTTTCAGACACTCTCAGGAATACTATTCCAAAAGCTGTGGTTTTTTGTCAAGTCAGAGAAGCAAAACTATCATTGCTAAACCATTTCTACACACAAATAGGGAAGAAAGAGGTAATACTCCGCTTTAACTTTAATTTCTCCCTTTTTCTGATAACGAATATTATACAATCATGGAAGAATTTTGGTTTGCTTCAGATATACTTCCAAAGTAATATCCAAGTGATGATTCTGTGTAGTTTTTATTCTATTAAACTATTCATTTGATCTCTTGTTTCCATTTTAAGTTTTAATTTTTAAACGGCAAAACTATAAGTTCTGTAGTTATTTTTATTTCAAATATATTCACAAGGTTTGATCTGCTATTAATGTTGGTGCAGGCTAAGCAGCTATCGCAGTTGTTAGATGAAGACCCTGCCTTGATGGAGAGGAGGCAACAATGTGCCAAAAGGCTTGAACTATATAAAGCAGCAAGGGATGAAATTGATTCTGTTTCCTGGGCACGATGAGCTTGGTTGCCATTGGACCTTTTCAGTGCCTAATATATATATATTGGTTATAGGCTGACTAGACCAAGATATCATTTTTATTTCTAGATTATTTTTTTCTTCAGGCTTTGTATATTCATTGACATTAAAAACAAAATAAGCCATTTTATATTCCTTTCCTGGTCGTAGGATAGTGATGGAGCTAATTGTTGTTTCTTGTCCCAGGAGGTTGTACATGAAGAGAGACCACATACTATATTCTTTTATTAAAAGTTAAAATTACATTTTTTTAATTTGAATTTTATTTTTTTATTATGAATGGCAATCTGATCCTATGAATTCTCATGCAGACTTTTATATTAGGGGTTTACAACCTGGTTCATTTGAGATGGGATGTATTTGCTCTCATTTCCTTTTTATTTATACACCTTTTTGTTGTAGGCTTTTTCTAAACCACTCCTATCAGTTTCAACTATCCCAATCTCATTCTCTTGTGAAGACACGAATCCCCCTAAATGATATGTAAGTGTTGTTCCTCTTGTTCCCATACTCCTATAATTGTTCGTTCCTTTCGTTCTTGTTGTTTCGTATGAGGGTTACTCTTATAATAGTTTATTTCTTTCTTTTTTGTTTTTATTGTGACGGTTATTCTTTTTTTCTGAGGGGAGTCATGAGCATCTCTACACTACTATTTTTATGGTTGTGTTTTATTGGAATATAATATTAAAATGTATCAGGGCATTGTAAACATTAATTTTAGAATTTAGTTTTTAAAATGTAGTAGGTGCTTAAATTGTTGAATGTATTTTATGATTGACAATACATAAAACCAACAGATATTGCTTGCCATTATTTGAGATTTTTGGCGTTACTTCCATAAAGTTGACATTGTGTATCACAGTTGCTTACCTAATGTCTGAGTGAATTGGAAATGTCGTCTGGACTCTATAAGGTAAAAGATTGATTAAAAAAGATGAAGCAATGTCTTAAGCTAGTCCGTGTTTTTTCCTAATCGAAACCAAAAATGTAAGATTGAATATAAGATGCTGAAAGAGGAGTGGGGACATGGTGATGTCAGAATGGGATAGGGTAGCGTTAGGTTATAACAAATATTACGTATTAAAGGTCGCATATATATATATATATATATATATATATATATATATA
>Ga0099825_1008205_pt1 | contig 12453 bp, 7 predicted proteins | sample SiratroredBW_FD_76838 | JGI IMG/M metagenome (GOLD analysis project Ga0099825, IMG submission 76838) | Root nodule microbial communities of legume samples collected from California, USA - Siratro red BW | ecosystem: Host-associated > Plants > Roots > Nodule | place: USA: California | collected...
TGCATAAATCAAATTCTCAGTGCTGGTACTATTCCTAGCCCATAAGGCAATAAATAATAACCATGGACGCTAAACTCATTACAAAAGGCAAGTTTGCAGACAAATTCTTCCTCCACCCCCGTATCCTCTTCCTGCACCCCATATAATTTTTTTATTCCATAGTTGTCCTTCATAAAATTACATAAATACCCCTATCTTAATAAAACCCATCCCCTTTCCAACCGGATGACCAAGCCATCCGGTTTACATTTTTTGAAAATGAGAACCGGATGCACCCCCCATCCGGTTCTCATTTAAAAAAAAAATACAAACCGGACGACCTCATCCGGTTCTTAACCCAGCAGATCGAAAAATCTTTCGTTCGTTATTCAAAATCTTTTAATTAATCCTTCATAGAAGCATTAGGTAACCAATTTGTGATGTTTATTAGCAATTAGTAAGTGATATTGATGATTAGAGTAGTTGATTTGAAATTTGGGGAGCTGTCGACGGCGAATTTGAGGATTTTCCGATCTGCTGGTTGAGAACCGGATGAGGTCGTCCGATTTGTATTTTTTTAAAAAAATAAGAACCGCCGGATGCACCCCCCATCCGGTTCACAATTTCAAAAAATAATGAGAGTATTTATGTAATTTCATGAAGGGCAGTTGTGGAATAAAAAAATTATATGGGGGTGCAGGAAGAGGGTATGGGGGTGCAGGAAGAATTTGTCAAGTTTGCATTGCATAAATCGACCCTTAAACTATTCCTAACCCATATGACAACAATAAAAGATAGGGTATTCCATTCTACACCCCTATACTTTTCAAACTACACCCCAAAACAACTGAAATTCTAAATTTACCTATTTGAAAATAAATTATTCGGGAACTTTTGTTTTTTCACTTTGAGTTTCGAATTATGCAATTCCAATAACTTTTCAGATTCTACACGCTTCAAATCAATCTATTCTATTTAATCTATATATTGTATTATATATTGCATTACAAAAGAATTAAACAATCAAAATAAAAAAATTAACTTGAGTGAGAATCCCCTCACTTAAACGAAAATGGTCCAGAGAGCACTCTAGTTCCAGTACTATTTTTGCTTGAGAAAAATCTTTTCTCTTGTGGGTGAAAAGTGAGCGAAAATGATCCAGAGAGCATGTCTAAATTTTACTTGAGTGAGATCCTCTCGCTTGAGCGAAATATATAGAAAAACTAAACGCATTTTTAGTTTTTTAACCTAGTTTACTACTTTAACATTACCAATCATGCTCAAATAATCCATTTTTCACATAACAACAATCTGTATATAAAATCATTTGTTACCCCTTTATTTCTCAATTTATCCAATTTCATTCAATTCACAAAATTTCATCTTCAATTCTTAATACGAGTTTAACTTTTATCAAACTAAACACCTGGCATCAGAAAATCCCACTACCATCAACACAAGCTAATCTCATACTCAATCCAAAATAAGCTAGTTTACCCTCTCTAGTCAAATAGATACTATCAAAATCATGCAATCATCAATCTAAATGAATTACCATACAAATCTTGTCTATTTTCAAATTTCAAGATTAACCACAAACCAAACATAACTCTACAACATATAACAGTTCAAGTTTTTAACATTCAAATGAGGTTGTGCATCAAAATTCATCAAACAATCAATTTCAATCCTACAAAGAATCAAAGGCATAACCTAAATTCTCTATTGACAAAATGCTCAAAGTCAACTTCCCTCACCTGATTGGAGCAGATACTCTTGTAAAAGAGCTCCAAAAACCTAAGAGTAAGAGCACCCTAACCTGCACCACAAAATATCTGATAAATGATCAGACTACACTACAAGGATGTGAAACCAATAAAGACTCCATCTGATGACTCAGACGACACATGCGAGCACAGTTATCAATGAGGAATAATATACCTAAAACTGACTCTAAGGAAGAGGGGCAGAAAATGAACTTACTCAAACTAAAAATTTGATTGAACATAAGTGCTCAGATTGCTACCACGAGTCTAGTGGTGGACTCCGATAATTGATCTGATGAAGGATGGAAACAGAGATTTAGAGAGAAGGCAGAGAGAAAAGTGAGAACAAAAGTTTAGAGAGATGATGGGTTTGTGAAAGTAAGACTTGGCTATTATTTTTTTTTCTATAAATACGCGTTTTCAGTTTATTGATAAAATATTCAAGTGCTCCTTTTAGTTTTACCACTTCTACTCTAAAGACAAATTTCTAGGTCATTACATTCTCCCCAACAAAAACAAAATTTGTCCACGAATGACTTACTAGTGAAAATGTCAGGATAGTGTTTCCTAATGGTCTCCTACAACTCCCAAGTGGAATCACCAGTCTTGGTATCCCACAACACCTTCACCATGTTGATAGCCTTGCCTTTGAGTTGCTTAGTCTGTTGATCTACAATTCTGACTAGTTGGTTTCAAAGCTCAAATTCTCCTTGACTTGCAATTCATCCACTGCTAGGATATGGTGGGATCAGGCAAATACTTCTTCATTGGGAAACATGAAATACATTGTGCAGATTGCCTAAATAAGGAGGCAGAGCAATCTCATAAGCCATTGTTCCTATCTTTCTAAGAATCTAATATTGCCTAACAAACATAGAAGTTAACATCCTTGACTTGATATCCCTTCCTATACCCTTAGTACATGTCACTCTCAAGAAGACATGTTCTCCAATTGCAAACTCCAAGGGATTCCTTCACTTATCAGCAAAAGATTTTTGCCTATTCTGAGAAGCCTTCATCCTTTCATGAATTTGCTTCACCTTCTCAATGGTCTGCTAAAGTAACTTTGGTCCAACCAACATTGCCTCTCCATCCTGATACCAACCCAGAGGAGTTCTACACTTCCTTTCATACAAAGCTTAATGCTAGCACAATGACTATTGTTGTAAATAAATTCCACTAAAGGCAAAATCTCATCCCAAACATCAAGATGATCCAAGACACAACGTATTTCATGTGTCCCAACTAAAGAAGTACTTGTCTGACCCCGGCCATTTCCTAGCAGTGGTTGAAGTGCAGGTCAAGGAGAATATGAGCTTTGAAGCCCAACCGGTAGAATTGTAGATCAACAGACTCAGAGGCAAGGCCATCAACATGGTAAAGGTGTTGTGGGATGCCAAAAATGGTGATTCCACTTGGGAGTTACAGGAAACCATTAGGAAAAACTACCTTCACCTTTTCATTGATAAGTCAATTTTCGAGGACAAAAAGTTTTCTTATTAGGGAGAATGTAATGATCTAGAAATTTGTTTTTAGAGAAAAAGTGGTAAAAGTGAAAGGAGTACTTGAATATTTTATTAATAAATTGCAAACGTGTATTTATAGAAAAAGCTAATAGTCAAGTCTCACTTTCACAAACCACCGTCTCTCTAAACTTCTATTCCTTCTTTTCTCTCTACCTTCTCTCTAAACCTTTGCTTTCGTCCTTCATCAGATCAACAATCGGAGTCTACCACTGGAATCGTGACAGCAATATGAGCACTTCTATTCGATCAGATTTTTAGTTTGAGTAAGTTCATTTTTTGTCCCTCTTCCTTAGAATCAGCTTTAGATATATCGTTCCTCACTGATAATTGTGCTCGCATGTGTCATCAAACAGAGTCTTTGTTGGTTCCACATCCTTGTAGTGTAGTATGATCATTGATCAAATACTTTTTGGTGCAGGTTAGGATGCTCCTACTCTTAGTTTTTTGGCGCTCTTTTGGAAGAGTATATGCTCAAATCAGGCAAGGGAAGTTGACTTTGAGCATTTTGTCAATAGACAATTTAGGTTATGCCTTTGATACTTCGTAAGATTGAAATTGATTATTGAATTTTGATGCACAACCACCTTTGAATGTTAAAGACCTGAACGATTATGTGTTGTAAAGCTATGTTTGGTTGGTGGTTAATGTTGAAATCTGTAAATAAAAAAGATTTGTATGGTAATTCATTTAGACTGATGGTTACATGATTTTAATAGCATCTATTTGATACTAAGGTAAACTAACTTATTTTGGACTAAGTATGAGATTAGCTTGTGTTGATGGCAGTGGGATTTTTCAATGCTAGGTGTTTAGTTTGATAAAAATTGAAAGTTGAACTTGTATTGTGAAGCATTGAAGATGAAATTTTGTGAATTAAATGAAATTGTATAAGTTGAGAAATTTGGGGTAACAGATGATTTCATATGTAGATGTGTTGTTTTGTGAAAAATAGATTATTTGAGCATGATTGGTAATGTTGAGGTAGTGAATTAGGTTGAAAAACCAGAAATGCGTTTGGTTTTTCTGCATATTTTGCTCAAGCAAGAGGATCTTGTTCAAGCGAAATTTAGACATGCTCTCTAGACCATTTTCGCTCGTTTTTTGCCCAAGTAAGAAAATATTTTCACTCGAGCGAAGGTATTCTCTCTGGACCGTTTTTGCTCAAGCAAGAGCTTTTCGCCTAAACGAGAATAGATTTTCACTCAAGAGAGGGTATTTTCACTCAAGTAAAAATAGCACTGAAACTAGGGTCCTCTCTGGACCATTTTCGCTCAAGCAAGAGAATTTTCGCTCAAACGAGAAGGATTCTAGCTCTCAAGTTAATTTTTTTTTCTATTTTTTTTTTCTTTGATTGGTTAATTCTTTTATAATGCAATGTATAGATTAAATAGAGTATATTGATTTATAATTTAAATTGAATGGTATTGATGAATTAGAAATTCTTGATATTTTTGAAATTGAGATTGAAAAGTGAATGGATACATGAGTAGAGATATATATTTATGATATGATATTGTTGAAGTATTGATTAAGACGGTCAAGATCAGGACAACATTTTCAGGAAAGAAAATACTCATGTCTTGGTTAATTAGAATGTGCATTCTCTAAGGATTTGATCAATAATGATTGATATTTTGACTCTACTAGTAACATGAATCAAATAGATGATCATTACTAGATATTAAAAGTCGAAGAAGGTCTGAACTAGGTGACTGCAGCTTGAAACATAGCTGGTCAGAAAAGTCTCACGAGGACTAACCTTGTCATACAAGATTGATGATTCATTGGTTTGGAGGCTGTGTGAATTCACAGTTTGGAGGCTGTGTCAATTCACAGCTTGGAGTTGTATGACAGGTGTATATCTCGGGATTTATTTAATGCACGAGTCTTCCGAAAGTAGAGTTAAGTTTGTTTATACGTGTTAGAGTCATATAGTTGAAATTTAGAATGAAATTGAGTAAAATAAATGATTTTGATATGTTTATGTATTATTTAAGTATGTGATTAATTTGATTATTCTAAGATTGTTTTAAATCTGTTAGCTTACCCTTTCTTGTTTGTATTTTTCTTTTGTTACCTATCTAGTGTGTTACACAAGAATAGATGACATTGTAAAGGAGTCTATGGGCTATCTTCTGCTGCATTGAGCAAATTGTGTCAGAAGGAGATTCATTTTGAAAAAGTTATATATGATTTTGTAAACATGTTTTAAATTTTCAGTTTAGAATGATTGTATATTTTGCGTTATATTAAATATGTATTACTGTAAGATATGCATGTTTATGAAGTCTTAACTATGTTAGTAAACTTGGATATGACTACTCAACTGGATTGAAACATCCAAAAATTGACCCAAGCTAAATGGTCCAATGATTTCATATTAGACCAAAACTAAATCACAACCAAACCAACTCAACATTTATTATTGATTGGTTTGAGCAGGTCTGGGGTTGAACCATATCATTATATACGCCAACATAGCAGAAGAAAAGTGACATAAGTTAGATATATGTCTAAGCAGTGCCATTAAAATCACGAGTATAATCACATACTTGCACGATTAAATGAGTTTAGAGGAGAAATCGAGATGATGCAGAGGGAAAATGATGACCTGTGCGAATGGAAATGAGTAATCATGGTGCTTGCTTAATTAGAGGATTGTTGGGTCATCTTTGTGCTTCTTCTCATCTTCTAAAAGGCCATTTTTGCTTTAAAACAAACCCTACCTTATCCAGTGCTTGCTTTTGAAGGCCCTTGATAAGGCCTAATACCCCATTTAACTTTTCTGCTAGGGTTGGTAAGCAAATCATAACCCAAATGTGAACCCATAAACGAAACAAACCCACAAACCCATAGCTCACCGTCGCTCACCACTCGTCGCTACTCGCCGCTCGGTTTGTGACTATTTTTTGTTTTGCTCTGTTTTTGTTTCTCTATAATTTCTCCTTAATGTGTTTACTCGCTACGGTCTCTTTTCTCCTTGGTGTGTTTGCTCACTACGGGTTTTTATAGAATTTGAGGAAAAAATAACATCAAAGTGATGTTAGTAGAAAAAGAAGGGGAAAAACTGATCCTCCATGGAGTCATTGTGCTTTTATTGATGGAAAAACAAGAAATGTGAAATGTAAATATTGTGAGAAAGTATAAACAAGAGGTATTTATGAATTGAACCATCATCTAACAGGGACTTCATGTTAGGAGCATCTATAACAGTTTCTGAAGATGTTACAAAATTAATGTTAGATGTGTTTTACGTGTTGTAGAAAAATTTTATTAAAAAAATCAATATATAGAGAAGGCTTATGGAATAGTAGTATGAGAGATTCAAAAAATGCTAGAAAAAAACTAAGTCAAGAAGAGAGTGAGTAGTCATAAAGTATTTTTTTTTTTTTTAAAAGAGAGCACTCAAACAACTATTAATGTCGTTTCCAAGAAAAGTAAGAGAGATGATGCATGCTAAGAAATTGTTCTATCTTTCTACAACAGAGTTATTCCATTTAATCTAACAAAATGTGAAAAGTTCATAAGAAAGCTTGATTCGGTTGCCAAACATGGTGTCGAATTTAAGTCACCATCATATCATGAAATTAGGATGAAATATTTGAAACAACTAGTTGAAAAAACCAATTTGACCTTGAAAGAACATAAAGTATTTTAGAAGAAAGATGAGTACACAATAATGATAGATGAATCGACTTATAGGAGAAACACTATATTTAATTTTTTGGTAAATAGTCCAAAGGGAACTATCTTTTTTATGTCTATTGATGCTTCGGATATACGTAAGACAACTAAAAGAATTTTTATGATGATGGATGATGTTTTTGAGGAGGTTGGAGAGAGAATGTCATTCAAATTCTAACTTATAATACAGAAAATTACAAGATAGTTGGAGAATTGTTAATGCAAAAGAGACAAAAGTTATACTAGACACCTTGAAAGATTTTAAACATAAAATATCAACTCCATCATGACATAATAGTTAATGATAAGAAAATCGCAATTTACATTTATTCAAAAATTGATGATATTTCCTTGTTGTACAAATATATTAAAGAGATAAATTTGATAAGATCCGTCAATACTGAGTTTTCCCCTTCTTGTTTGACTTTGGGACACTTTGATGAAAATAAAGGATTATTTATTAAGATGTTCACATTTCATCAAAGGATCATTTATTAAGATGTTCACATTTCATCAAATGATCATTTATTAAGATGTTCACATCCAAAGAGTGACAATCTAATCAATTTGTAAAGATTAGTGATTAAAGATTTCTAGAAAATTTGATATTGGAAAAAGAATTTTGAAAAAATATTTTGAATTGCTGGAGGTGTGCTCTTCCCTTAATTAAGGTATTGCACATGGTGGATTCAAATGAAAAAACCAACCATAGAATTTATTTATGAAAAAATGTATATTACTAAAAAAGATATAAAGTTTTTTCAGAGGAAGTAATTTATTAACTAATTAGCTTTCACTGATATTTGATTTTTTTTAATTTGTTATTTTAAAAATATGGAATATGTTTGGAGATTAATTTATTTATTTTTATCTTACTTAGATATACTGTCTTTTCGAAAATCATTTATTAAATATAGGATAGCCAATTGCATAAGCCATTGCGTGCTTCACGTTATTACCTTCATCAGATGTTACACTAGGATCTATTTAAAGTTGATTATGAGGTAAAACGTGAAATGTATGATTTACACTAGGATCTATTTAAAGTTGATTATGAGGTCAAACGTGAAATGTATGATTGTTTAGATATGTTGGTGAGAGACATTCATAAGATCAATAAGATTGATGCTCAAATTGAGAGTTTCAAGAACAAGTCTAGATTTTTGGTAGTTTAATACCTCAATATGCACTTAAAATCAAAACTTTATCACAATGATAGGAATCATATGGTGAACATTCACAATTACAAAAATTTGCAATTAAAATATTAAATTTGACTTGTAATTCATCTAGTTGTAAACGTAATTGAAGTGTTTTTAAGAAGGTAAGAATTTAAATATAATAATTTGATTTTATAATAATTTTTTAGAGGCTAATATGATGTGTTCATTAATTTTATAATTATGTAGGTCCAAACTAAGAGAAATAGTTTACAACAAAAGATCATGGATGATGTAGTGTTTGTGATGATTAGTTAATTCAAGATTGCAAAAGCAAAAGAATGTTATGAAAATGAAAGACTATAACATTGATGATCTTGCTTCTAATGATAAATGGATTGAGGAGGAGAGTAAAGCACATTCAAGTTTAAATGCTTCAAATAAATACATCTTAATTGAAGTTGGAGAAAATAAAGATGCTAGAAGAGGTGGTGTTGCTCCATCCGGATGATTTGAAGATTCCTCCATTGCTGATAATGATATGATGAAAGTCATGGAGAAGATGACATTAATGAAAATGAGGATCATGGAGAGGAGGATGATGATTATCTACATTTAATATAAATGATTTCCTTAGATAGTTTGTTTGTGTTAAACATTTATGAATTTTTTAGTTGTTTTATGCATGAATATGTTGGATATTTTGTTTGCATTAAACATTTATGAATTTATTAGTTGTTTTATGCATGAATATGTTATGAATTATAAACCTACTTTTAGTTGTGTATGAGTTATTATTATGTATGAGTTATTTTTATAATCTATATTCTTTATAGTGGATGCACATTTTTAAGAATAATTGGAATATATTTTTTCATATAATAGTAGCTCTTAGGAATCAAAGTTCCGATCCTTGCGATACCATTTTTTATCCCCCTTTCCGATCCTCAACTTTCACAACATTGTGCGTGAGATTTGCTTTTCTTTTTTTTACCTAAGTTTAAGTTAAAATACAAATCACCTTACACTAGCAGTAAAATGACTTAAACTCCAAAGTTAACATTTTAAATTCCAAGTTACAGCAAGATGGTTCTCAGCAGTCAAATCGTGTTAAAAAACTGGAATGAGGAATAACCAAAACTGTCATGTCATATTATTGCTAAATATATATACGAATAGAAGGGTAAAAGTAGTATGCAGTAAAGGCACAAAAACATGTATCCATTAAAAGACAGTAAGAGAAACACAAAAACACAATTACTGCACTAACATCCGTATCACCTTCATAAACATTAATGCTTGTCCTCCTTATGAGTGTCTTTCGGAGGAACCTTTGATTCAAGTTCTTTGGGAGTAGACTTCTCCATTGACCTGAAAAGATGGCACAAAAATCATGTTACAACATGGGCATTGAGACGCTCTTAATAGTACAACAAGATTACACGTTTAAAACATTTTATAGGCAGAGTGCGTAGGGTTTTCCCTATGAATTCTCTAACCTTAAAAAAGATAAATAACAAAAATACGCACAAAGCACATAAAGGAGTGAATACATTCAAATATCCAAATCTTAGTGAGAGATTATAGCAAAACAGATTTCATGGACACATTTCAATAATCCAAGTGGGAATAAATTTCAATCCTCACAAACATCTTAGTCATTGTAGAATTCCATATTAATTTTTAAATAATCAGCACATTTCAACCGTTTCAGAAGCCAATAGATATCATGTCTTATGGGGCCACTAGCCCATTTCAACTAATCCATTGATCAGGCCACTGATCATATCACCTTCATGAAGGAATTATTATCTAAGGTAGAATACGATCGAAGAACATTCTCCACCCCCAGTGATATTGGTCAAGGATAGCTTTTCCCACCCAGCATCAGTCACTGGTTACAGGTAGTGACCATTATTCCAAATAATACAAGTACTTGATCAAAATGGGCACAAATAATTATGTCTGTGCAATCCTTGCAATTCATGACTCAACCTTTATTTTCATCAAACAACTCTTGACATATCATAACTCATTGAAAATGATCAAACATAGCAATCTCGGCCTCCACATCTTTTTTTATCATCTTAACCACAAATCAATGATTCTTTAAAGCAAGCATATGCTTCAAGAATCATTCCATACATGTTCTTTCTTCAATATTTAAACATCATATTATACCAAGTACAATATATATTATTAGTATTCTTATTATTGTATATACTTAAGGTGTTCTAGTTTGTGATCTATTAATACTTACCCTACAACTTAAAATAATAGAGTCATTTGTCTCATTTTGTCTATTCCTGCTAATTGGGTTTTTAAAAGAAAAAAGTTATTGCTTAAGAGAACTGTTATCCTTTAGTATTTGAATCCCAACCGTGCAGTTTCTTGTAAATTAATTATTCACACTGCAGCTACCAGCTCATGATAGAATTACATCTCACACAAGTGCGTGCACACCAAAATAGCCACTCTGCATTGGAATTACTAGATTATACTTTTAGTAACTAATCACTTCTTGTTTCTTCCTCCAAGATCACTCATGCAGGATTTAACAATCATTGCAAATTTTTAAATTACATCACAATAATTTTTTAATTTAAAAATTTGTAATTTCAAATGTTTGGGTATCCTTTTATTCTAGTATGACCAAAATGTCTACGAGGCTCTTTGAACAAGATTTCCCTACTCTCCCTAGACAGCATATGCTCAAGAAAGCGGCCCATACCAACATAAAAATATGTGTATATTACCCAAAACACTTTTGACAGCATATCAATCACAAGACTATAAACATTCATCGCTTACATGCTACCTTATACAAATAAAGTGAAACAATACCTCACTTGTGCTTCACATTAACCTCTCAATTCAGAGAGAGAGAGAGGGTGAAGATTAGCAAAAGATAAAGAACAAAAGTCAGTTATTTTCAGCCCAAAACTAGCTACATAAATTATCCAACAATACAAACTTTCTAGTGCCACATTGTACGTACTGCATACACTAGTTACAAGCGCTAATTGCATGCAAGAAAAACAAGTGTCTTGCACAGAGTTACCAGGTTCACAGTACTCTCTGATAAGTAGTGTAAAAAAAATGGATATGCAGTGCACCATTTTGAAAAGTATGCAGCACAAGTGAGGTATAGTTAGCTGGTACTTTATTGGGGTTTATAGTAAGCTTTTTTACTTGCCTCACAATCCAATTTCAGAGGTATACTTAGATAAGTTTCTCCACAAGCATTTTTAGGAGAGAGAAATAAGAAGAAAAAAATGAGACGAACTCACTTATGCACTAGTTAACAATAAGAACTTAGCGAGATTATATGAAAAACTTGATGAGTGCATGAATTAAAGATCAAAAAGAGGCTTGAGGTTAGAATAAAAATTTTATATTTTTGTAATAACAGACTTTATGGACATTAGTTTCTATTAGTTAAATATTATGGCTTATGCGATGAGCCTAATTAGTAGATGGGCAGAATAGTCTTGGTCTATCATATAAATATGTTGACTTTTGTAATCACTTTAAACTTATTTTGAATGAAGTATGAGCTTTTGTGAGAGAATTTCAGTCTAAGTTCTTGAATACAACTCTTGATTCTTATCTTTGAACTAGTAATTCAAAGTGACGAATCTTTCTGGACTTATCCACCTTAATTGTAATGTCTTCAAATTATCAATCACGATTATGACATCTTCTTCATTTTTAATCCCCTTCAACATTTTATATTTTCTTAATTTTTCAGTGGAAACTGTCAGAAACAATCTCTTCTCCTTAATTCAAGGTTAAATATTTATCAAAACTTCTACAAATTAGCTTATATGATTGAGATATGATCAAATTATAATATATAAATAAATACAAACTTCACATTTTCAAGTAAGTTGATTCAATTGAATTTGACTTAAAATCCCTTTTAAAGATGTTCAAACATGTCCAAAGAATCACAAGCAAAGAGTTTCTCTCTCAAATTCTCAGGCCCATCATGACCAGAAAATGAAATCTAAAGAACCATGAAGATATTGAAAATTGAAAAACTATTACAACGGCAAGCACAGGAGACAATCACCATATAAAATCAATTTATTTATTTCCACTTAAATTCTCTTTGGGGTTAAATCATGTTCCAGACGCAATCAGACTTTGAGAGAAACTAATCCCTTTTACTAGACAACATCATCCAAAATCAGCAGCAGCATCATTGCTAGGCACAAATGGGTGTTCCCAGTTGCCATCAGTTCCATGTTCTCTCTCCTTGTTAACACAATAACCTCACCCCAAAGCACACCCATACCAATCCATATGCTTGCATTAAAAAAAAAAAAAAAAAAA
>Ga0099825_1008206_pt1 | contig 12452 bp, 8 predicted proteins | sample SiratroredBW_FD_76838 | JGI IMG/M metagenome (GOLD analysis project Ga0099825, IMG submission 76838) | Root nodule microbial communities of legume samples collected from California, USA - Siratro red BW | ecosystem: Host-associated > Plants > Roots > Nodule | place: USA: California | collected...
CAATTGAAAAACCTACTTCAAATTGTACAAAGTGACAATGAAAACGAAAGATGAAGAAAACCCCACAATCCGAAAACAGAAAAGAAGAAGAACCCAGATAAGAGAATGAGAAAAGAAGGAACCTTTGGAGGAGAGAGGAGCCTGACCCCAAAGCGATCGAGGGCTCGAGCCATCAGCGATTGAGGGGTGGCGTCATGATCTCCGGTGTAGATATAACAGTCAAGGTCCGGGATCTCCTCTTGGATGCATCTGACGGCGCACCAGAGCACCCTTTCCCCGCCTCCGCCGTCGTTAGTATAGGGATGGAAGAAGCCGACTGCTCTGTTCCTCCGCCGTCTGCCGTTGACTGGAACAATGAAGAATCCAAAAAGTATGGCCGTGATGAGCGCAACGATGATCATCGTCAACATCAAATTGCAGAGTTACAGTGGCAGATGTCCAAAGCTTCGTAATCCTTCAAGAAATTGGACTCACCAGGAATTTCACTTTTTATTGGTGCCACCAGATATCATGCCAATTACCAAAATATAGAATACAAATATATTTAGCTACACTAGAATTAAGTAATCAGTTCAAAATTAAAATTTTATCAATTTATTTTAAATTTTGGAAGAATATATAAATACATTTTAGATCGTAAATTTCTGAATTCAGAATAATTTTTTTATAGTGTGAAGTATAATTTTAAAACAATAAAAATTAATTTTCAAATTATGCAGGATGATATTTTAGATTATGTGTGTAAAAATAACTCCCTGAAAAAAAGGCCCAAAATAGAGGTAATAGGATCGGTGACAGAGATAAAAAAACGACTGCGTCTTCCTGCACCTCCATGCTTTCCCGAAAGAACTATTTTATTCTTTTATTTTCTTTATATTTTCAGCATACTTTTTTTATTTTTTTATTTTAAATTATATTAAATATAAAATATATTTGTATTCTAAATTATATAATTTTTGTTTAAATATAATTCTTTTTTTAGATGATATAATTCAGAATAAAATAAAATATATATTTTGAATTATATAATCTAAGATAAAAAAACTATATTTCAAATTATATAATCTAAAATATAAATTTATTTTGTATTTTTGAATTAGATAATTTAAAATATAAATTACAGAAAGATATTTTAGTAATTTTAAAATTACATATGTGCAGGAAGAGAGAGAGAGGTGTCTCAAAAACCAAAATAGGTTAAAACCGGAGTTCACCTGTCTCGGAGATTCGTAAATATAAAGATTTGATATTAATTTCAACTTATTAAAAAAAATAAAATAAAATAGATTGACTTTTAAATTATTTAAATATTTGAATACATAAAATAAATTGACTTTTTGTTTAATATATTTTCCCATCCATAACATAACAAAATTTATAAAAGGAGATACTCAATTTATTATAACACAGCAAAGTTGCCTCAGGCCAACCTGACAAAACAAACCTCAGGCCAATCTGACAAAACAAACGGTTACACAAAACAAACTTATAACACAGCAAAGTTGCCTCAACAAAACAAACCGTTACACAAAACCAACAAAAGGATCCGTGAAACATGTATCACATGTATAATGAAAGAGTTTTAGAGAGGGTTGGAGTTATTGTGCAGGGTCATCATCCTCCTTCTTCATCTTCTTCTTGAGATTGTATATGATATAATCCATGGCCTTGTTCCACCATGCTTTCATCCAGCCAGAGCTACTCTCACTCTCCCTCTCTCCGATCTTACGCTTCCTAGACCCAACATCAGGAGGAGTGTGTTCAGGAGCAGACTCCAGAAGCTGAACCTGAACCTGAAGCCATATAATTAAATCAGTTTCACATAGTAACTTATAAGTAATGAAACATATACATATTTGTAGAGAGAAGTGAGGAACCTTATCGTAATTGTAGGAAGAAGAAGAAGATGGAGATGATGATGATGATGATGGAGGAGGGTAATTGAGATCAGGAAGAGGCCTTCTTCCATGCTTCACCCTCTTCTTCTTCTTCCCCTCTGAACAAGAGCAAGGCCCTTTCTTGTCGCTCGACATGTCTACACTTAATTAAGCCCCCAATGTACCTTAAAAAGTGAAAACCTATTTATAGGTGAAACCTGGGTTGCTACTTTTCAGTCAGAGAAGGACACTTTTTAAAAAATTGAACTTTGCTTCATTTCAATTAGGGCTTCAAATTGTGAATTTTTAGGGTGTGATAGCATTCCCATGTCACATCAGCTAAATTGACTTGGGTTGCTACTTTTCAGTCAGAGAAGGACACTTTCCAAAATATTGAACTTGCTTCATTAGGGTTTTTAAAATATTGAACTTTGCTTCATTTCAATTAGGGCTTCAAATTGTGAATTTTTAGGGTGTGATCGCATTCCCATGTCACATCAGCTAAATTGACTTGGGTTGCTACTTTTCAGTCAGAGAAAGCACTTTTTAAAATATTGAACTTTGCTTCATTTCAATTAGGGTTTTTAAAATATTGAACTTTGCTTCATTTCAACTAGGGCTTCAAATCCTGAATTTTTAGGGTGTGATAGCATTCCCATGTCACATCAGCTAAATTGACAGAATTACCTAGATATCAAACCTAGATATCAAACGAAAGTTAGTTCCAATTTGTTTTAAAGTATCATTATTTGAAATTATGTTGGATTCTTTGACTTCGTACATGTGTGGTGACATGCAGGTGTGTGTTTGTATGTGAAATATTTTGTCATAATTCACAAAATAAAATGTCATTGGAATAGTTTGTACTTCAATGCATCAGGTCGATCACAACATAAGAACTTTATATGAGAAGTAAAATATGTAAAAAAATATTGAAAATAATATAATATAATGTATAGAAATTAAAATAATGGTTTATAACATAACTCATGTATTAAGAAAAGATATTGGATACTATTTATATTTTAGTATTACATAGATACTAAAAACATATATTTATATTTATATTAAACCGCATAACTCACCAAATATTCAATATGTAATAATATTTTATAGAATTGATTTTTATTTAAAAATCATTAGATATTGAATAGTGATTTGTGTATTTGGTTCAATATCTTAATAGAAAAATTCTATAATCATTATTTAATTTTTTTAAAAATAATAATGAAATAAGTTTAAGTATTTATAAATCTCAAAATTTTTTAATAATTAAAATTTTAAAATTTATATAAATATTCTTATAAAGAAATTTAATATTTATTATCTTCTATTGGAAAAGTTTGCAATTATATAGTAACATCACATTGATTTATGATGTGTTTTTAATATTAAAATTAGAAAGAATTGTGATCTGGGAAAGGTTTATTTGACACAATTAAAAGTTGAAAAATATTAAAATCAGTAATTAATGTTTTTTTTGTCACATGTTAAACTTAAAAAATTAATATTTGAAAATTTCACGGAGTCTTATATATCTATTCGTCGTGGAGTATTAATTGCATAACACCACTGAAACATGGACAGACACGTGCCCAATCTTTTGCCATCCACTCACAAATCTGACTCCTATTTTGTCATGCTTGCTTTTATAAAATTGTAATAATTTTACTTCAATACACACAATATTCACATCATAAGAACTTTATATAGAACTAAAATATGTAAAGAAGTATTAAAAACAATATAATGTAATGAAATTTATAGACACTATGATTTGTTAAAAAAAGACTTTAGACAATATTTATATTTTAATATCACAAAGATTATTTCAATTTTAAAGATAATGATATAAATTTAAAATTAATTACTGTATGGTTTGCTGAAGACTTTAGTCTACTATAAACCTAAGAAAACAAGTTACTAGGAAAAATACCATATTAAAATTATATATAGCAACATCACACATTGATTTATGATGTGTTTTTTAATATTAAAATTAGAGACAATTGTGATATATGAAAGATTTATTTGACACAATTAAAAGTTGAAAATAAAAATAAAACACGTAATTTCATGAATTTATTTGACATAAAAATAAAGACTTTTTATTGAAAAGATTGGAGGTTACTTGTCCTTTTGTCTTGTGCTTTTTTTCTATGGACAGAAGACATTTACGCTAATTAAGTAGTGTTTACGTGATCAGGTCATTGACAGTGTCCAAAACGAATATTGAAAAAGCTCAGTATCCATATCCAAAACCAAAGAGAAAATGTTTAATACCTTTTCTTCTTTTAATATTGACATGGTGGCAGTTTTTTCAACTTCCCCTCTTCGAAATTTCGTTCCACCTTCCACTCACCGTTATTTAAAATAATATATGCAAAATATAATATTTTGAAATGGTTATAATCTTAAATTTATCGACAATTTACGCATTTTTATACTTAAATTTCTTGACTAAAGAGTAATAAATTTATTACTTGATTCAATTCTAAAATGAGTGATGAAATGTTGAATCATATTTTACATAAATAAATTATGACATTTTTCTTAAAATTACAATGCAAGTTAATAAAGACACAATATCAATACAATTTGGTCATTTATGTTTAGTAATTAGTTAAGACATTCATGGATTTGATTTTGAAAAATCTTATCCAAGTCTAAATAACTGAAATTGAATTAAATTCAAATCCAATCCAAATCTAAAAAATTGAATTGAAATTAAATCCAACTTCATATTTTGCAAATAAAACTAATTTGGGGTTTATAGATCTAAATCGAAAATAATTGAATTGTATTACTCTATTTTAAATCCATATTTTTTAAAATAATTTTTTAAAGTTTATAGTTTGGTATATTCAAGTTTAAAATTAGATTTTTTTTTTCAATTTCAGTTTTTATGATTTTTTTTTTTGCACTTTTATAGATAAATTAAATTAACTTAGTCTCCCTTTACATATTTTGTCAGCAAATTTAAGTATAAAAATTGGTAAATTACTGATAAATTTAAGATTATAACCATTGCAATATAGTATATTTTGTATATATTAATTATTTTAAATACAATTATATACATAAAATATTAAACATAATTTGCACAATACAAACAACATAAACAATTAATGAAACCTAAATAACACAGTACAAAAACTTTAATTTTCTTTTATTATCTTCTTACAGTTGTGCACGTGCTAGTTCATTCCACAGTCAGTTGATATAATTCATAATATATTAAGAACAATCTTTTATTTATTACATATAGTTCAAGATCTACATCATGATCCACTATTTAAAAAAACTTTGCTAAATATAAATTATAGATACGAAAAACATGGTATTTGTCCTAGTATCTTGTTTTCTTTACCTTCTGTTGCACAGGCATAAATGCTACATACACTTGATTGTGATATTTGTTGTCAAATTCAGTTTTTATGAAAAAAATTCTTCCATTTTTATAAGCAAATTAAATTATCATAGTAACAAAGATGTAGAATATGAAAAGTTACACTTAATGTATTAAATCCTTTTCTTAGCAACTATTTTTTGATCATTTTAAATATTCAAATTTATTTATTCAAAATAGAATTTAAGTTAAATTTTTAACTAACAATACACATTTTAGTTCAATATTTCACCACTCATTTTAGAATTGAAACAAGTAATAAATTTATTACTTAGGAGCATAGATGTAGAATATGACAACTTACAGCTTAATATATTAACTTGGCAACTATTTTGATCATTTTAATATTCAAATGTATTTATTCAAAATAGAACTTAAGTATTTGTTACTAACAATACACATTTTAGTTCAAATTAATTTTTTATTATTAAATTCCACGTAAAAAGGTAAATGGAAAATATACAGGATAATAAATCACATTTAACATGATTTTAACCAAGACGTGAATATAATTTCAAATGAGAACTATAAATTATAAACAAAAGATATACTATAATCATTTTCTCAAAACAATGTTAATGCACTTCTAAGACTTCTAAAACATATAACATATAATCATCTCAAGATGTTAACAAACACATGGTAGTTTATTAGAGAAAATACTGAAACATATAAACTAATTAGGAATTTCTAAAGCAGCTATGACGTAAGTATCCTCTTTAGATACCTTAAATATATAACTTCATGAAACATTCCATCCTAAATTCATTATGTGCACAAAATCTGTTCCACTCAAGCTAAATATTTTTTATTAGTACAATTAAATATGTTTTTTGGAGTTAGTTTTTAATTATATTTTCAAATACAATACATATTTTTCATTAATTTTTATTAAAATTATTTCTTATATTATATATCATCAATTAAAATATATTATAATAAGATTCAAATAATATTAACAAAAATATATAAAATAAATTATAAAAAAATACTTTATTAATAATATAATAAATATAACTCAAATATATTTTTTAATTTAATAAACTAATAAAACAAGTTGATGATAAATGCAAGAGATATGGAGTCTGAAGAATATTTAAACATAAAATTGAGTATAAGGGTGTGGAAAGTGTTGAAAATTTAAGAAAACACAGTGTTACATGTTTATATACCAAGGATATTGGAGAAAAATATGGAGTCACCAGAATTTGGATTTGGTAGCTCATAATTTTGAAGTTTGGTTTTGAAAGTATATTTCGAAACTGTTCATCCAAACACAGCCAATATTTTTACAATAGGAAACAAAATATAGAATACAAAAATATTTAGCTAAACAAAAATTAATTAATTAATAATTAAAATTTGATAAATTTATTTATTAAGTTAGTTCACTTATTTAATTTAAATCCACGCAAAATATGAAAAACCCACGCAAAGAACTCAGCAGTTGGACAACACCCATTACCATTAGATCTGAAGAACTTTATTCCCTTATTACGCTTAATATTATACTTATTAATTTGATAAAAATTATTGTAATATTGTGGTGCGTGAGTCTGACTCACGCTACTTGCAATTAATTAATTGCAAATAATATTATGTTGCGTGGGTCTGGCCCACGCTGGGTTTTATTTTTATGTTTTTAATTTTCTGTTACGTTTTGTGTGGGTCTAGCCCACGCTGCTTAAAATTAATTATTTAGAAATAATAATGTAATGCGTGGGTCTGGCCCCCGTTTGATGTTACTTTTATTTTTTTGAATTTTCTTTTGCGTTTTGCGTGGGTCTAGCCCACGCTGTTGGGTCCCGCTTGATTTTAATTTCTTTTCTAAATTTTCTTTTATGTTTTGCGTGGGTCTAGCCCACACAGATTGCAATTAATTAATTGCAAATAATATTGTGTTGCGTGAGTTTGGCTCTCGCTTAACTTTATTTTCTTTTTCAAATTTTTGGATTCAGATTGCGTGGACTATAACATTTTAGAGTGAGTTTGCCCCACGCTTCTTGCTTGAGTCATTAACTCATGCATATTTTTGGTAGCTATTTAGCTGATTTCTTGTAGGGATCCCATTTTTTAATCGGCCTGGATTAGAACTATTAGTTTGGGATGGTTTTTCATGCACCATCAAGCTTTTTTTTAAGGTACCTCCAAATTTTTTAAAAATACTTAAAATGTCTTAGTTTCTTGTCTGAAAAAACAGTTTTGTCTTTTTTTTTATATTAAAATAATATAATAGTAAAAAAGATGGAGGTGCATGAGGAAGATCGTGGCAGCAGTGTTTTTTTGATGGGACCGGCTTCGAGTGGTGGCTTTGTCTCATCGGTAGTGGCGGAGTAATAGTAGGACGTTGGGGTGAGCTATAATAATATTCTGAATATAGGATTCGAAAGATCTCTCAAATACGATTTTTTGGGAGTATTTTTTTTATTTAAGTTAATACTTATTTCGAAATTATTTTTTCGTTAAAAAAAAAGTTCCGAAATAATTTTGGATTCGGAATTGACTTGAGGAACATCCTATTCCCTAACCCTTTGTTTTTCCTGTTAAAAACTAATTTCGTAATCAACTACTTAATAAGTCAACTCTAGATTTAAAATAACCTATTCTACTGGAAGATTTTATAAAGATGGAAATTAAATTAAATTTATAAAAAAAAATGACATCATTTTCAACTTAATATCTTAAGACATTATATTTATAAATTTTTTTTTATATATTATTTAATTTTATCATTCCTAATCAATATAAAACTTAATCTCTTAATTTAATATCTAATAAATCTACTCCTTAAATAAGAGTCCATTCATTGATACAATTATATATCCACTACCGTCAATCCCAAAACTAGTTTATCTCACACTATGGACAAGTACGGCAGAAACATTGCAGCGAATGACTTCTTGGAAGTGGCCGTACAATGTATATGAAGTCTGGAAGTACGTTAGAGGTCGAAAAATATATGAAGGTTTAAGGTTTCAAAAAGTGTATAATGGTCTGTACAATAATTTTTCAATGACACTTTTGAAAATTAAAAAAAAAAAAAATTGGAAGTGCCTGAATAAACCTTAAAGGTGTAGGAAGAAGCCATCTAGTATAATGCAGAATCCAAAAAGTATGACCGTGATGAGCGCAACGATGATCATCGTCAACATCGAATTGCAGAGTTGCAGTGGCAGATGTTCAAAGCTTCATAATCCTTCAACAAATTGGATCCAAGGAGGAATTCATTTTTTATTTGTGCCACCATATATAATGCGAATTACCAAAATATAGAATACAAAAATATTTAGCTAACCAAGAATTAAGTAATTAGTTGAAAATTAAAATTTGATCAATTTATTTTAAATTTTGGAATATATTTCTATATCTGAAAACATATTTTAAAAATTACTGTCTAGAATATACAAATACATTTTACATTGTAAATTTCTAAATTCAGATTATTTTTTTATAGTGTGAAGTATAATTTTAAAATAATAAAAATAAATTTTTAAAGATATTTTAGATTATGTGTGCAAAATAACTTCTAGAAAAACAAAATAAAATAATGGCAATTGCTTGTTGCATCTGATCTAATTTTCAAAATTCCGTCTTTCAGAGTTTTATTTATATCAAAGGAGAGATGCATTATCGCGCTTTTTTCCAATAACTTGAGGACAAGTTTGAGTTATTTTAAAGGTAAGAAAGACGTGTGGGTAAGTCTTTTTTCATCGAGACGCACTGAGATGCGTTACAGACTTTTAAAAATAGGTTTCGGAAGAGACTGTCGAAATAAACATTTCGAAATCATCTCAGGAGTATAGGATATCTTTGGAAAGAAGTTTTCGAAAACCAATAAATACATTTTGAAAAAGATTTTTTAAAAATAAAAAAATATTTAAAAAAAGTTTTCAAAAGTCAAAAAGTATATTTTAAAAAAATAAAAGTTAATAGAGAGTGTGACAATTGTATTTCGAAAAGTATATTCCGGAAATATATTTTTATACTTAAAAAAAGCACTTTCGAAAATACTATTTGGTATTTGAGAAAAATAATTTTTTTCTTTTATATTTTTTTCTTTTTTATTAATGATGGGGTGCAGGAAGCAACTGCACGAATGTAACAGGATCCGTGACAGAGATAAAAAAACTAGGCCCTGAATGAAACTAAGTAAACTGGAGTTGACCTGTCCCGAGATTCATAAATATAAAAATTTAATATTAATTCCAACTTATTAAATAAAATAAAATAAAATAGCGAATATTTAAAATTTCAAGAAATTAAATAAATTGACATTTTGTTTAATAAATTTTGCCATCCATAACATAAGAAAATTTATAAAAAAAAGAGTATATAAAATACTCAATTTATTATAGAAAAGTTGCCCTACTTCAACATGATCTCTTCCTTACACAAAACAACAACGAAAGGATCACTGAAACATGTGTAACATGTATGACGAAAGGGATTTAGAGACAGGCTCGGAGTTATTGTGCAGGGTCACCCTCCTCCTTCTTCATCTTCTTAAGATTGGATATGATATAATTCATGGTCTTGTTCCAGCATGCTTTCATCCAGTTAGAGCTACTTTCAATCTCAATTTCACTCTCCCTCTCTCCGATCTTACGCTTCCTGGAGGCAGCATCATGAGTGTGTTCAGGGGCAGACTCCAGAAGCTGAAACTTACGCTGAACCTGAAGCTGAAGTCATATAATTAATTAGTTTCACATGGTAATTAACCTATAAGTAATGAAACATGACATATATTTATAGAGAGAAGTGTGGAACCTGATCGTAACGGTAAGAAGAAGAAGAAGATGGAGATGATGATGATGATGGAGGAGGGTAATTGAGATCAGGAAGAGGTCTTCTTCCATGTTTCACCCTCTTCCTCTTCTCTGAACAACAACAACAAGGCTCTTTCTTGTCGCTCCCACACATGTCTAACCTTAATTAAGCCCTCAATGTTCCTATGGTTGCTATTTATAGCTAAAGCTCTGGTCGCTACTTTTCAGTCAGAAAACGACACTTTTTGAAACATTAAACTTTGTTTCATTTCTAATTAGGGTTTCAAACTGTGAATCTTGAAATTTAGGGTAAGTGATAACCCTATCCTGTCACTGTCACATCAGCTAAATTGACAAAATGACTTCTATATCAAATCAAAGTTAGTTCCAATTTGTTTAACAGATATCTTATCATAATTCACAAAATAGAAAGTCATTGAAATAGTTTTTACTTCAGTGTATCAGAATGTTCACATTGTAAGAACTTAAAATATGTAAAAAAAAAAGTATTACAAATAATATATAATATAATGAAATTTATAGAAATTAAAATAATAGTTTATAACATAACTATGTATTAAGAAAAGACATTGGATACTATTCATATTTCAGTATTACATAGATATTAGACAAATATATTTATATTAAACCGCATAACTCACCAAATATTCAATATGTAATAATATGTTATAGATTTAACTTTTATTTAAATATCATTAGATATTGAATAATGATTTGTGTATTTGGTTCAATATCTTAATAAAAAAATTCTATAGTCATTATTTAACTTTTTTAAAATAATAATGAAATAAGTTTAAGTATTTATAAATCTCAAACTTATTTAATAGTTAAATTTTAAAATTTATATAAATATTCTTATAAAGAAATTTAATATCTATGATCTTTTGTATTGGAAAAGCTTGCAATTATATAATAACATCACATTGATTTATGATGTGTTTTTAATATTAAAATTAGAAAGAATTGTGATATGGGAAAGGTTTTTTTGACACAATTAAAAGTTGAAAAAAATTAAAATATTAATGAATCTATTTGTCACATGTTACACTTAAAAAAATAAAATTAAAAAATGCACGGGAGTCTTATCTGTTAGTTGCATAACACCATTGAAAAATGGACAGACACGTCCCTAATCTTTTGCTATGGTGGCGGTTATTTCCACTCACAAATCTGACTACTATTTTGTCATGCTAGCTTTTATAAAATTGTAATAATTTTACTTCAATACACAATATTCACATCATAAGAACTTTATATAGAGGTAAAATATGTAAAGAAAAATTAAAAACAATATAATGTAATGAGTTTTATAGACACTATCATTTATTAAAAAAAACTTTAGGCACTATTTATATTTTAATATCATAAAGATTATTTGAATTTTAAAGATAATGATATAAATTTAAAATTAATTACTGTATAGCTTGCTGAAGACTTTAGTCTACTATAAACCTAAGAAAACAAGTTACTAGGAAAAATACCATATTGCATGTTACCAGGATTGCCGGGACGCTCTCAAATGGGTGGCCTCCCATTCCACTCAAAACAACGCCACCAACGAAGATCAATGGCCGATTTCCAATGATGATTTCCAGAGAGTTTTCATTGGGGGTGACAATGCAGGTGGGAACATAGTTCAGAACGTTGCCATGTGTGCTGGGACTGAACCCTTACCTTGTGATGTTAAAATACTGGGGGCTCCAACAGAGTGTATCCTATTTAGTTTGGGACTTTGTTTACCCTTCTGCGCCAGGTGGCATTGGTAACGCCACTGTCAACCCCTTGACTCCTGCGGCACCAAGCTTCGATGGACTTAGGTGTTCACAGATTTTTTTTTGTGTGGTTAGCAACAATAAACTCAGGGATAGAGGGGTTTGGTATTTCGAGGGCGTGAGGAAGAGTGGGTGGCATGAGGAATTGGAACTGTTTGAGGAGAAAGGTGAGGATCATGTTTATTCTTCCATTAAGAGAATACAATGAAGTTGATCCAGCGTAGGTGAATACACTTTACGGAAGGGAAAATATGCATTCCGAAAAGGGCTCGAGCCATCAGCGATAGAGGGGTGGCGTCATGATCTCCGGTGTAGATATAGCAGTCAAGGTCAGGGATCTCCTCTTGGATGCCTCTGACGGCGCACCAGAGCACCCTCTCCTCGCCGCCGCCGTCGTTGGTGTAGGGATGGAAGAACCCGATTGCTCTTTTCCTCCGCCGTCTGCCGTTGACTGGAACAATGAAGAATCCAAAGAGTATGACCGTGATGAGCGCAACGATGATCATCGTCAACATCGGATTGCAGAGTTGCAGTGGCAGAAGTTCAAAGCTTCATAATCGTTCAGCAAATTGGATTCACGACGAATTTACTTTTTATTGGTGCCACC
>Ga0099825_1008211_pt1 | contig 12449 bp, 3 predicted proteins | sample SiratroredBW_FD_76838 | JGI IMG/M metagenome (GOLD analysis project Ga0099825, IMG submission 76838) | Root nodule microbial communities of legume samples collected from California, USA - Siratro red BW | ecosystem: Host-associated > Plants > Roots > Nodule | place: USA: California | collected...
CGAAAATAGACGGTGTTGGAGAGAATATAAAATTAAAACAAAAAGAGATAAAAACGGGAGAGGATCGTGACACACTCACAAAAACTTAAATAGTAAAATTGTAAAACAAATAGAATATTTTATTTTTTTATATATATATATATATATATATATATATATATATATATACACACACACACACACACACACACACATACATACATACATACATAACACACAAAAGAAGTAAAAGAAAGTATTTGAGAGATATTATAAAAGAAATGAAGGAGATGCACATTTGTTTGGTTTTATTTTAATTGGGTGGTGGTTTTATTTTAATTTAGATTGAAACTGATATTTAATCAAGAAGGTGAGTGGTGCATCTGAAAAGACTATTAATTGTTAATTGGGTTTGGAATTTGTTTTGAATTTAATCGCAAGGCTCACAATACTTATATCAATGTAAAATTTTGATTGCATTATTTTTTAATTAAAATCAGGTTTGAACTGAATTTACTCACCCAAGAAGGTGAATAGTCAATGCACAGGAAAAAATCGCGATCACACGTTTTTACGATTTTATTCGACGATCTTTATGATTTTGCTATTCCACAATCTTGCATGAAATTTGAATCGCAAATAGTATATACAATCCTACAATTTTACAATTAAAATCTCGATATTAACTACCTTGCTTAACACACATTGGGTGGTTGGGTGGCTCAGGACATATGTCATCAAATAAACACATGCACACTGCCACATGTTTATAATTGTCCATAGTCATTGGAAAGGCATCTTGACCACGATAGTGTTGGACGAGATGTAACCCTGACGCACAATAGGTGATTGGGGTGGCTCAGAACATGTGTCATCAAATAAATATGCATATTACCAGACGTTTGTTACTTGTCATAGTCAATCGAAACGCGTATTGACCTAGACCATGTTGGATGGGATCTAATCGTGACAAACATTCGATGGTTGGGGTAGCTCAAGACAAATGTCATCGGATAAACATTCACATTGACACATGTTTATTACTTGTCTTAGCCATTTGAAATGCGTGTTAACTTCTGTTAGATGAGATGTAACCATGACATGCATTGGGTGATTGACATGGCTTAGGATGTGTCTCTTGAAATAAACATGTACACTGCCACAAGTTTATTACTTGTAATAGCTACTGGAAATGTGTGCTAACCTACACTGTGTTGGATGTGATGTAATCCTGACATGCATTGGATGACTTTGGTGGCTCAGGACATATCATCAGATAAACATGCACACTAAACTTAGTAGTATAGGAATTTTAATTTTTTACCTGTATTTGGGCCAATGTTTGTAGAAGAATAAACCTTAACCCAAAGAATAGAAAGAGAAGTTGCCTAGGTCAAACACCCTAACTAGGGTTGGTGCTCAGGCTAGGGCTAGGTGGCACCTCATGGACTCACACTAAGGCTAGGTGGCACCCCATGCTTTTCATGCTTATTGCAACATGCCACGTCCTCTATTGAGAGGATCCTCTCCAGTAATGGCTTGACATTTGTCATCACCTCATTTGAATTTTTTTTAGAAGCTAATCTTACAAGTTAGGGTTAAGGTTACAATATAGTTAGGCTTAGAAGTCCACTGATGCATGTACTTGAAAATTTAGTTCATGAATGAGTGTTGAAATGCTAGAAAATTTAAGCCTCTTCTCGTTGGTCAAGAACTCTTCCTAGAGTAGTGTCCTTAAGATTTTTCTGTACTTTGTCTTAGTGTGTTGGCCTAACCTCACTTAGATTCTCCTTGAATTTCCACCTCTAACACTTCCAAAACTGCGCATCAACTATATCATTTCGCTGCTTAGTCTCATTCATGTCAAAACCTACATAAACTCATGGAAGCAAGCACATGCCCAATGGAAGATGAATTATTTGGCATCAGAGCTTAGGTTCTTCAAGGGATAAGTACTTCTTTCAAAATTTTCTTCAAATTTCATGTTGATGATGTGATGTTTTACAAGTCTAGTTTTCTTGCTTCCTTATTTGTCTTAACATTCTTACGATTTCTTTTACATTGTTACTTATTTTTCCTTAGGTCTTCGTGACAACTAGGATCCAAAGTTTAAAACACTTAAACATTAGAAGACCTTCATTGGTATCTAGAAATCACGTAAGCATACACTACGTAGGGAAAATTGTTTTCAAGTTCTTTCGAGAGATGTTGTGGAAGAGGACATGCAGAACATTCTCGTTAGGAAAGACTTGGATTTTAGTTGTCCAGGTGACGCACCTCTCTTTTATGGGAATTTACTCGAAATCCTTTCATTTCTATTCGTTCTTAGAAACTTCACCAAAAAAACTTAAAAATCTTATTTACAAAAACTTTTTCATCACTCAGTCTTTTCGTTTACGTATTCTAAAGCTATTGTTAAAATCTTTTTAAACGAAAGATGATCTTGTGCATTCTTCCAATGTTTAGGCTAATGTTATAAATAATGAAGGAGAGTGGGTGAGAGATGAAATGAGAGAAACCAAAAGAGAAATAATTGAGATGATGAGAAAAAATGGCTCAATCTATGAAGGATATAAGGATGACGATGGAAAGGATGGTGGCGAAGGATAAGAAAAAATCATAGTGAAGGGTCATGTAAAAGAGAAAAAAATGATGAAGATTTCCCTTCACATGAATAATTTTCTAAAAGTAGTCATCATAATCAGGACAACTATCAACAACCACCTAGATAACATAGGTCTAAACATTAGCATCACCCTAAAGAGCCTAAACTTGCCCTTCCTCCTTTAGATGAAAAAGACAACGTAGAAGAATATCTAGATTAAGAGATGAAGGTAACAACCTTTTGAATGTTACCAGATACGTCGAAGAGATGAGTATCCCTCACTACACTTAGTTTCCAGGGATTAGCTATGTACTGGTGGACATCACTGGTTTAAGACATTAAACTTCATCATAATCCCCAAATTTAGTATTGGAATTAATTACAAGCAACCGTAAGAAAACACCATCTACCCTCCTATTAAGACAAGAAGTTCATCGACTCCAACAAAAGGATAGAATTGTAGAAGAGTATAGGTAGAAGATGTAGTCATTAATGATTAGGCCCAAACTCCTAATAAGCACCTGACCAAGACTCTAGCTTGGTGACCTTTTTATTCTTGTCTCCAATACTGGGTACGAGTTTGCTTTAGAACGTTTATTACTTATCATAGTTACTGGAAAAGTGTGTTGACCTAGATTGTGTTGGATAGGATGTATCCTTGACAAGCATTGAGTGGTTGGGGTGGCTGAAGACAAGTGTCAATAAACAAATATGCACCCTGTCACATGTTTATGACTTGTCATAGTCACTGTAAATAAATGATGACTTAGACTATGTTAGATAAGATGTAACCCTAACATGCATTGGTTGGTTGTGCAGTCTCAGGATACGTGTCATCAGATAGACATATACACTACTACATGCTTCATAGTCACTAGAAACATGTGTTAACCTAGATTATATTGGATAGGATCTAACCCTGACAAGCTTTTGGTGGTTGGGGTGGCTTACATGTGTCATCAGATAAACATTCACACTAGTACATGTTTATTACTTATCATGGTCATTGGAAATGTGTGTTAAACTAGATTGTGTTGGATAGTGATGACATACGCCCCAACTACCTAAGTCAAATAATAAGGAGGACACAAAAAAGATAATGACAAGGTTGTTTGAACAGAACACAAAAAAAGAGGTACTAGTTCAAAAATGTTAGTCAAAAACATAAAAATCATTATTGTCCAGCCTAAAACCATGTCAAGTGGCTCACTTTGTCGCACATAATGATGAACTTAAATACAAAAATGGGCTTAAGGAAGTGTATTTCACTTCATATTTCTTCTAAAAAAAGATAATTACGGGATTGTTGAAAAAAAAAAATGAGGTACAAGTTCAAAACATTTAGTCAAAAACACAAAAAATATGTCATCACATACACATGGACACGCACTCTTCCATGCGATTAGGATTTTTAAATGTCACTCTATACATGTACTCAACATAACTAATCTTAGATGGGATGTTATCCTGACATGTAATTGGTAGTTGGGGTTGCTCAGAAAATTTGTCATTACATGCACATATGCATACTGTCACGTGTTTAGGACTTGTCAATGTTACCCCATATGTGTGTTGAGCATAACTAACATTTTAGGGTGTTATCCTGACATGTAATGAGTGATGGCGGTGACTCAAAAAAATTTGTCATCAAATGCATAAGCATACTAGCATGTATTTAGGAGTTGTCCATGTCACTAGGAATGCGTGCTAAACATTAATGAGATTTCTACTTTAAAAATGGAACCATAATGAAAAGTCCAAATCAAAATTTCAAATGATTATAGTCATACCTATATATGTAATAACCTAAAAACAATGACAATTCAATTTAACTGATTTTTTCATCAACTATTACACAATATAACTCAAATACTACAATACAAAGATCATAAAGAAGTCACTAAAATCAACTAAGATCGTCCTCTTAGAGAAATTAATAAAAAATAGTCTATGATTCAACGAAAATCAAATCTGACATTAATATTGAACAAATGATTAAGCGTGGGAAAAAAAACTCAACTACTATATCCAACTGTGCAACATGAACAATTATGAAGTAACATAGAATTTTTTTTTCTAAACTAAAGATTTTATAAAGAACAACCCCTGAAAAATTGATTCTTGACTTAATAAACACTATTTATATCAACCACCATAACATTAAAAGATTTACATTTCACTAATTGTTGATATGATTAATTTCATTTTTATTTTTCGATTTTCCTTAACTAATGATTCAAATGGTTTATATTTCTTTTTTACTTTACTTCTTTCAAAATATTATTATATAAAATTATTAATATATAAACTAAATCCTAAAATAATACATTTTCCACCCAATTTTCAATTGTATATATAAATGTCATCTTTATTTACATTCATAAACCTTACTATTATAAGTATAAATAATTAAAATAAAATAGAATAATGATACTTCAAAAATTTATTTCGATACTTTTTTTAATTTCCTTTCTATCAATATTTTTAAAATATTTCTTCCAATTCATCAATATTTCATTTAAAATATTACAACTCAAAAATTTCAATAATTTCTTTTGCAAGTCTTTATTTCCTCTACTTATTCATAAATTTTATTTATTTACATATTTTTTAAATTTATATTTCCTTAAAATATATGTACTTTAAATTCATTATCTATTTAAATTTTTATTTCTCCAAATTTATATATCACATGTACTTATTTTTTAAAATTAATATATTTTTCACTGCTCGGGAAATTAACTATATCACATAATTTCCATTACTTTCTTACAATTGTTTATTTTTTCACAATATTTATCTTTTTTAAAAATTTATCTATTTTTTAAATATATCTATTTTTAAATATATCTATTTTTAAATATTTATTTATCTAATGTTTTACTTATTTAAATAATTATACCCTGTACACATACAAATATAATTAATTACTATTATTAATTTTAAAATTAATTATAATTTTTTCTCCAAACAATTTTTTTAATTAATTATTTTTATAATTTCTCCAAAATTTCACCGTTCATAGTGTTGAATTTAATAAACTAAAAAGCAAGGCCCGATATTGATTTTCCCCTAATTTTGGCTTGAAAGCAAAACCGTGATATCTCTCTAACTTTTGTGTACAGTGTGCTATGGGAGAGTGAAAATTTCACCAACCACTTCTTCCATTATTATTTTCATTTATATATTAATTATTTGTTTTAATATTTTATTTAGAATCTATTTATTTGAAACCCTTTTATGAGAAGGCTAAGAGTACACGTGTTTATTTAGTTGGGCAGTGGAGACACGTAAGTGTATTCATTTCAAAGCATAAGAAATTAATTATTTCTAAATACATGTTTGGTGGCACATTTAAGCTCATTTTTCATCAACTTTAAAAGAAAAAGTAGACAAAAAAAAATATTGTGACTCAAATTTCTTTGTCATGTGTTAGTAGGCGCACATCCATAACATATTGTAATTTATTTCACATTTTTTACATGGATGTACTTTTTACCAAAACATTAAACCAAACATTTTTAAGCACATTAGTATTTGTAAGAGTTTTATTATTTCATACACATGTGAAACAATAGAACAGTTGTGTAACCAACACGGCAAGAACAAAAGTTGATTTGTTTAGGGTAAAAAGAAAACGAAAAACTACAGCGATCTAGAACTGTTATTAGTATGCTTTTTTCTTTTGACTAAAATGAGGAAACAGTGATTTGTGTGTAAAAGGTGTGCAGCTTACACTCATTGGTAGATCTACAAGTTTGACATATTAATTAGCTCTGTGAATCACGAAAAGAGTTAGATTTGGAAAATGCTTAACAAGTTAACATCAAAGGGTTCAATGAGCATCAACCTTACTTCTTTTAACATCAATTCAAGTTAAAGCAAGAAATTCAATTCTACTCAAAACCTGAATGTGATGCTCTCTCATCATGTACGTCACAACAATATTTGGTTTAAAGTCTTTCCCAGTTTCCACGAGTTAGTGTTCTTGGTGACTGAGGAGTTGGTGAGGGTAATATTGCCAATTTATTCTCACCAATACCACCAACTCTCTTACCAAACACCTTGCTTCACTAAGATGATGTGGTTAATTTCTAGGTTTCTGAATATGACTGAGAACTACTATACATCATATTTATCAATAAATTCTAATTCAGGAAATTAATTAAGCGACTTAGATAATCCAATAATAAGTCTATGAGATTAATTTTATTTTTTCAATGAAGTCACATCACCCCAATAAATTTATTTTTTCAATAAATTCTAATTCTACACTCGTATTCAACCAAAATCACATCACCCCAACAACAATCTCTTGTCTTCACCCCATCCAGTCAAAAGATATTTAATTAAGAACTTTCAAGATAAACCAGAAATAACATGTGTACATCCATCCTCTAGTCACCTTTAAAATTACTTTATGTAACAAGTCTTTTTTTTTTTTTTTCCTTTTAACTTTTACTCCTTTTATCTTTTATTTATAATTAATAATTGACACTGGCCTAATTTGCATTATCTGGGTCTTTAAAATCCATACCTGTATGAAATATTGACAAGTCCTCAACTTTGCTGGGATATCAGGAATCAGTTTGTCATTTTTTCTCTGGTAATAAATGCTGAATTCAATGTGCTGAAATTATTTTTAATAAATAAATCTTCTATGCCACCTTACTGGGAGGGATTAAGCGGGGACGTGAACCACTCCACCCAACTTTGAGCCTTTCCCCCAAACACATTTTTGCCTCTTGAGTCGTTTGATTGAACAACTTTACCAACCTGGCTTAGAAATTCGTAGTTCAAAATTTCTCCTGTAAATGTACGAAACATTTTCATACTTAATAATTCCAGACTTTGGTGTTTTGGTTGACTTCAAATCTCCCATTGCCGTATATTGTAAGTGTTTTTCAACGCACCTTAAGTTTCAACCTTCTAAGTTCTCAATTACCTACCGGTTTTTTAATTTATGACCTACTTTATGATGCTCCATGCTCTCATAATTCCATGATATATTATTTCCTTAGATCCTGACACAAACTACATCTAGATCTGGTCTAGAATATATATAAAAGCATTAATTGACAAATACCTTGATTTAGTGAGTTTGGTACGCCATCGGATACATGGGTTGGTTAAACAACATGACATTAATTTGTGGTTGATAAATTGTTTTAACATTAATTTGGCCTTTAAAAAACAATAATTTGGTCATTTATTTGTTTATTTCAATTAATATGAAAAATAACTTTATCACGTATAATAAATTTATTTGTCATATAATAGTTTGTTGATAATATGATTTTTTTTAATAAAAAAGGCTTAAGTTAGATATTATTATATTTTACATCATTTCAAAATCTACCAATCATTTGTTATCACATAAAAACGCTTTTATAAAGAAAAATAAAAAAATATAATAAAAATTACAAAGTTAAATCAAACTCATAAAAAAGAATAAATTCTCTATAAATAAAAAAATTAAAACTTGTTATAAAAAATTATTTTTTATAGTATCTTATTTTACTATTTTATATTAGTTTAGATTTTTTTTTCTAATCAAGTCCCTTGTTTAGGTTTTAAGTGGGAGTGTTATCTTTTATTATATGGGTCTCTTTTGTCTTCCATGAATTGAAATTCTTTTTTTTTAATAATATTATGTGATGGTAGAATATGATGGCTTTATATTATCGGTTTAACTAAAATAACAAAATTTATAATAATATCTACCATAAGTTTAAAAAAAGTATAATAATTTTATTTGACTTGAAAAATACCTGCATTATCAATAAAATAAGAAATCAGATAAAACTAAATAAGTGGCACATATTAATCTTACAGAATTATCAGAGAGCGAAAACTTAATAGTTGAAAAGAAAGAACCTGTTTGATTCATGTTGTCATTATGAATTCATGTTGTCATCATAAATTAATAACTATTGCTATCGTGGAAGAAGAAGGTCCTGCCCTCAGACAGCGAGCAACATAAGCACATGTTTCTTTTTTCCTTGTTGTTCCATTTTTCTTTGTTTTCTCTTTCGCTTTCAGGATACTGTTTATATTCGTTTGATGGACAACATGCTAGCGTCCAGCAATGTGCTTGTACTTTTTAAAGAAAGAATAATTAATTATTATATTATCAAATCTTTTAGTTATATATTATTTTCCCTGGATCGCTCACTCGTACTCTAAATAGATGCCTACCGTACTCTAAATTTATTCCATTTTTTTGTTATTAATTACAAAGGAACCGACACAGTTTATTTGAATGACTTGGTATATTTAAAATGTAATTCGTTTGAATATTGTTCTAGTATTGAATAAGGGAGCCAATTTTGTGTATAACTTAACAACCGTAAAGCAATTTAAACAAGATTATCCATTAACCCAAAAATAATAGAATAGGTTACGAAAATATCTCGTTGCTAATCCTAAAGTCGAAGTACAGATCATATCATTCTAGAGGAACCATACAAACAAAATTTCAGTACATTGTGTGTAGGCGGAGAAGTTCTCGAGTGGTAGGAGATAAAATAGGCGTGTACCCACTACTATAACCGGTCATAAACGGATTGGTTATCTAATACCACAATCGAGTTAAACATTTTTATTTTCATTATCAAGCTGTTCATCCTCCTCACAACAATAGTAATTTGAAAAAGCTTTAAAAAGAATAATTATGAACAATGTCTTCCTATCCTAATGCAATGCTCCAAAGTAAAAGGTAAGTTTTCAATCCAATTTTTAAAAGTTTTGACTATTGACTTAAATATCAAACTAACATTAGGTATCTCTCTTATTTTGTGACAAAGCTAAAAATCAAATCATCTGAAGATTGAAGACGAAAGACATTAAGTCAAAAATTAGAAGATGACATATCATGAAAAAATTTCTTTAGAATTATATAAGAATAATTGATGTTCATCATGAGATTGAAAAGAATTAAGGTTTGAAGTTCAATAATATCAACAAGAAACATGATTCACGATGAGAGGCAAGTAGATTTCAGAAAATCAAAGACCAATTCCATGGTACTACTTTAGGGTTTCTAGTGGGAAATGGTTGCAATGAGACATAAGAACATTGAGGAGATCTATATCGTTAGGCAAGAAAATGAATATATGAGGAAGAGACTGTAGGCGGACCCACCTTCTCCAACTCCAGAAAATGAAAATCGAAGTAGGAATATTACAACATCACCAAGGTTCTAGGGTGTCTCATGTGAACATAACTCAAACAGTGGAGCCCAAGTCACAGCTTTGCACCTCAACCAACACTTCCCTTACCTTGGTAAATGGGCGACGTCACCCTTTCATCAACAACATTATGAGTGTTGAGCTCCTGACCCAATGGAAAGGCCTAAGCACATACTATAGATGTTGAGTCTAACAAATACGTAGATGTTTATTTGATGTAAATGAGCATATACACTGTAGATGACACCATATTATGCTACATCTTTCCATCTCATTTAAGGTGGCAACATTTAGTTGGTTCACCTACTTGACACCTCTCTCTATTGACAGTTTTGAGACCTTGGAGAGTAGATTCAACACACAATTCACTACCAGCTGACCACACCACATGACCTCTCTAGCACTTAACAACATGAGGCAAGAGAAGGGAGAATCGTTGAGACTTTAGGATTAGGAATACTGTTGAGGAGCAAAAGTCACATTTGGAAACAGGTTTAGGGTTTTCTATCATCTTCCATTATTCATTTGCTATGTTTACTCTTCTCGTGACTATGAGGAGCTAAACTCATTATTGTTGGGGTTATATTTAATCTTCCTGAACTCTCATGTAATCAATATTGATGTTAATAAATATGTCTGTACATAGGTGTTTTTCTTTCAATATATCAGTATTTTAATTTTGCACTTATTACCTATCGTGTTGATTTGTGGCTTGATATTTAATTCTTTGGGTATTAGGAAATATCTTTTGTAATAAAAAATTGAATTAAGATATCAAATGAAAGCATGTGTGTAGAAATAGGATTCATTTGTTGTCGTAAAACCCTTGTGGCGATGACAAGTGTTATTTATATAATTGATCAAGGAGTTGACGGTTAATGGATAAGTTATGCTCATTCACTTAAGGAATTAGGATGTGGGTATTTTTTGTGGGTTGACATTGATATTTGCTTAAAATGAAGATATTGTTTCATAAATGAGAGTAAGAATTGGTGAAGTCTAACCTTGACAATATCATATAATTAATCTTTTTGCTGCATACCAATTGCTGACAAAAATAATAAAAAATATTTTAAATTCAATTTTTTGCGAAAATCAAAATTATTCTTGAGTCTAATTTTGTTATAATTGTTATTATTGTCTTGTAATGCGCAAATCTTTTGGAAAGACACGATATATTTATTACTTACTATATTTGTGACTAGTGCACTTGTCATCATTAGCAAATTAGGCTAACACTTTCTCGGCCATGACATACATTGCCAATGGCAATGAATCTCTCGAGAGCAATTATACCCTCCTTGGCATCCTTACCAAGCATACCTACACTCTTTGCAAAAGACTCTAATGTGGACAACCACCTATACCTGGAAAAGTACTTAGTCACCCTCGTGTCCACCCACTCTTAGCCCGTCTTAAAGAGGAGATCCGTCTCGGCAATCTCGACCGCTAGGGTCTCAACCCTATCAACCTCGTCTTCCCGAATAGCACCCGCGCCTAAAGACGAGGTCTCTCCTACCCTGCTGACTGACCCTCTGGAATCCCCTGCAGATACTCAAAGACTAAAAAAAAAAACTAAATAATGAAGACATGTTACCTCATTCGAGAATAAACTCTTTGCACTTAGTCATTACTAGGGCTCTCAGATGTTGGATATTGGACAATGCTAGAAACACAAGTGGTCCAAATGATTGGATCTAACTTCTATTTAATTATCATAGAAAGGAAACACTTTTGAATCCTTGCGACCCTTCGCCCTTGATCGTGAAATCCACTAAGCTCACATCTTTATAAGTGCTTACATCAGCAGGATCCACCCCCTTTGACCTATGGTCTCAAGGCTTGGGGGTCAGTAAGTGGGATAGCCAAACATTTCCCAGTCGAGTCAGCTCAAGATGTTATCAACCCTTAGGTAAAGAAAGTGTAAAATTTCCTTTCATACAAAAACTCTCATGGCCATGGCCCATGAAGCTGTAACTAATCAACATCTACGCGTAATTTTTTTAAAGTTTTTACTAACAGATTTTGTGAAAGTGACATGAGGAAAACTATAGACAGACAATTCTTGGTACTTAAATGTGTCCACTTGTGACTCACCTCTCTTTCCTGAAAGTCTATTTGGTAAACATTCGACAACTCTTCATCACTTTCGAGATCCTCAAGTCAAATAAATAAATATTTCTTTGATTGTAAATAAATATTTTTTGTTTCTCTTTAAACTCCTCAAGTCTAGGAGACTAGTGCCTGGAATATGTTGAGGTGTCTCCACCTAACCATGTTTAACCAACTTAAACAAGCATTACCCATACCATCAAAATCCCAAATTAGTGGTTAGTTCAAGGTCAACATTATTCATTAATTGCACATTTATTACCACATATATACTCAAGTTGATTTGAGTACCAAAGTGTTTGTGCATATATACCCAGAACATCTCGATTGACAATTATAAAAAAAACTAGAAGACTCAAATACATAAGGAGAAAGAAGATCTCATATAGAAACCTGCTAATTTGGTGAAAGTAATATCAATCTTATAAGAATATATATATATATATATATATATATATATATATATATATATATATATATATATATATATATATATATATATATATATATAAAATTTATATTTTTTTTTTTTTTTTTTTTTTTTTTTTTTTATTTATATAATA
>Ga0099825_1008213_pt1 | contig 12446 bp, 6 predicted proteins | sample SiratroredBW_FD_76838 | JGI IMG/M metagenome (GOLD analysis project Ga0099825, IMG submission 76838) | Root nodule microbial communities of legume samples collected from California, USA - Siratro red BW | ecosystem: Host-associated > Plants > Roots > Nodule | place: USA: California | collected...
AATAAATATATATAAAAATATATATATATATATATATATATATATATATATATATATATATATATATATATATATATATATATATATATATATATATATATTACCTATCAATCTTTTTCTAAAAAGTTATCATAGCTGATAGCCGACTGTATCTTACGAGCCACAATTTCCAGCTTGCAAAAGTGCTTTACAATCTGTTCCAAAAACAATATTAGGGTATGCTCTTATAATTTTTAAAAAATATTTATAAGAATTTCTTTTCTGTATTAAAATTAAATTATGCGCTAATGAGAATTAGTTTAGGTAAATGAGAGAATTTTTATAGATTAGCCTATGATTTAGTTTTAGTTTATAGAATAATTTATTTGATTTTACATAAGTATTTATGAAGATTAAAAAATAAGTGGTCTTGTGCAAAATAATTCAGTGGTTACCTTTTAGAGATTTAAGAAAAAAATATTCAGATTAATAAAAAAAACATATTTTAAATAGTTTGACGAGTTATTTTTTATAACAACAGTATTATTGATATAAATATCTACTTATTTTCTTATTGACTAATTTTGTTATAAAATTTGGCTGGTTACTTCAGTGAGATTTTTTCTCTCAATTATGTTTATTCAACCACAAGTTCAAATAACTTGCAATTAAAATAACATTTGCAATCATTTTCAATTTCTAATGATTATTTTAAAAATCTATAACAAATAAATAAATTAATCACTAACACACGTTTTCAAAAAGCACTTATAGTACCATGCAAAAGACAAGGGTTCTTTTTGTCCTTAGGGAAAGAGTTGAACAACTATGTAATTAACAAGGTATATAGATCAACATCAAACCCTTCTAAAAGTAAATTCAACTGTTAATGAATGTTCCATCCCAAAGATTCTGAAACCACGTTGAACACAATCAAATTTCACATAGATTTTGGGACAAGCTAAGATAAGATATCTCCAAGTTAGGTACAGAAATTAATATATATTTCAACATCTATTGGGTATTGGTGGGTGGTAGTTGGCTTTTTTTTGCCAAACGCATCTCAACGTGTACACTTTTTGGTTGTATTTCCTTGTTCATATTCATAGTATTGCGTGTATAATATCTTATATTTTCTTTCTTATTGACACCATAACATAGAAAATATGGACATATTTTACTACAGCTAAAATTGAATTGGTCTTTCAAAATAAGATTTTAAGTTCAAATTTTAAGAAAAAAAAAAAAGAATGATTTAAGAGTGATTAGTCAATATTTTTATACAAATTAAGCATAATAATATCTAAAAAAACCTGCTATGATGGATAAGTATGAATTGGCTGGTGTCAGAATCTTTCAAGAAATGACTTCTTCTAGGGTGGGACCAACCTTATTTATCTATACCTACACACATTTGTTTTATTTATTGGCCATGTGATTTGGTTATTTGAATGTTTATGTAATAATACTATTCTCCACATATTATACCCAAATTATGTTAGCAAGAATTAGATGCCAAACATTTATTGGCATGTTTGAAAAACTTGGTTTCTGTTAAAAATAATGATAAATTTTTAAAATAATTTTTTTTACAGCAAATATAAGTATATAATATTTTTTAAATGGTTTTGATAAACTTTATAATTAATCATGTTAGAATATTGTAGGATATAGGTTTATAGGAAGAGGATCAAAGATGAGCTTGTGGGCTCCTTGGCTCTGCAAGATTCTTCTCTATTATTTTGTTTGAAAGAGACTGTTTTGTCATGCACCTTCAACAAGATAAACATTGAAAGTTGAAACCGAGTGCATCTATTTCTTAAGATATCAGAAAAAGGTAATTGTTTTACACCATCATGACTAGGCTTAGGTAAATGGATAAACTTTGATCAAGAGGATCCAATAATGCTATTCAGATGCGAAATAAATATGCATAAGTTATTTTTTTATTAAAAAAATCATGTCACTAGTCATTTTTCTAATAAAAGCATGAAATATTAAATGAATTTTGTATGAAAAAAATGGTTTTTGTAAAATATTTTATAATTTATCACTCAAACAAGACAATTAATACGAGTATAAAATATTTCAGTACAAATTATTTCATATATAAATAATATTGATAAAATTTCTAAATATTAATAGATAAATCAGTTTAATTTTTTTAATAGATGGATGTCATCTTGAGAGTTATAATAACAACTTGAAGTATTAATTGATTTAAGTTAAGTTTCATTTAATTTAAATAAGTTACCATTAAAACAGAAAAACATTTATGTGCAATATTTAAACTATTATGAAAATGGATAATAAAAAATAGCTTTTAATAAAGATTAAAGTATGTGCACAAAACACCCCTGGTATGTTTTAATTATTAAAACAATAGTGAGTAGATTCAAAGATTGGAATAAGTTGGTGTCTGGTCAGTGGAGTTTGGTTGAAAATTTGCTTCATACTTTTGAGTTGATATTCTAATAAATGACTTGTAGCCATTTCTTACAACTATCGGTGTAACTTTTCTCTATTTTGGTGGTATTTTAACCCTAGATTTGACCTACTTTCAATGAATAAAAATAATGAATGTTAAAACTTGATTTAATCACTTAATTAAGATAATACAAAGAGTAATGCTTAATATATTCTGTAATCTCTTAATATTGTACGCTAGATATTTGCTTCATTTAGTTTTAGTATGAGACAAGCATCAACAAACTTCCTTTACTAAAACTTCGAACTTTTAATATGACATTGAATCAAGCCAATTACATTCATTGGATGTCAATGTCTGAGGTCCACAGTGATGATGCAAATTGAAGAAAAAAAAAAGCATAACAGCATGAGAACATTGTTCTCTCATGTGACTTCTATTTCTTGTAATAACTTTTTAGAAGAAAATTCTACTCCAAATAGAAATACGTAGACAAATAGGTAGACTTTTCCCCTTCAAAATAAATTCCTCTTCTCCTAAACTGCACAAGAATTTTCATTATAGTCTGATTTTGGAGACACTGTCATCTGATGTTATGAATATGCCATTAAATTAAACATAGACAACACTCCTCACACTTGATGATGAAAGAGTATCTTAGAGGCAAAGACAACATAATTTAATGATGAAGAGACCATTTCCCTTCCATTTACTTCATTTACATCCAACATAATCACCAAATATCACCAGGTTTAAGGGCTTATTTTGCTAACTCAATGTGTATAGAACTTCAACAACATTTCTTTTTTTATTATCAAAATCATATTTTTAACAAATTTTCTAACACTCTTGTGGACTTTGTGTACAAAATTGTATCAAGCATTCTTTCATCTCACTCCCTAGCTATTATGGTAAATTTACAACTCACCCTGATGACAAATTTCATAACCTACCTTTCCTCCAACACTGATAGAGCATTAATCAAGGTTTTCCAAGTTAAAAGCTGCACAATCCTTCACAAATATTATTACAATACACAAGATAGGGAACAAAAATGAGAGTTACATCATTAGCTTATTTTGACACTGTACAATCAGTATACGTTTTCAAACATGGATAATCTAAGCTAAGTCAACCATGAAATCATGAAACTCCAAAATCCACCTGTAACTGCAGAAATCCCAGCAAAGACTTTGGAGTATTTCTCCTTCAGCTCTACAATGATTTCGTGGAAAAGAAAGAAATGAATGATCATTGTGATATTGGAAAAATGAACTGCTCCTGCTTCTTAATGTGCAAAACCTCATTCTTTCTTCAGAGTATCATATCAAAACTCATAATTCAAAAGCCTCTCTCCGTAGATCCATCCTCTTTTATGTATCATGTGTTGTTCTTGAGTAGTTGTGAAACTCCTCTAATTTTATCTGCAAAATTCACGGTGAGAAAAATATCTACACATCACCTTATCCATGTTTTGAATGTGACATTTCCAGTTATAAGTCCGATTTTACATCATCATCTATCATGTTGTCACCTTCTGTTGTGGATGTCACTTCCCCAGATTGTGTAGTGAATTGGAGAGGGCCTTGAGGAGAACCAGAACTTCTCCCCTTCAAGGATTCTTTGTGCATCCACAAGCCTCCAAGATCCACAGCAGACCTATCAGAAGTTGCAGATGTAGCAGCTGCAAATCTCCTTGTATGAAGTCTGTATTTCTGCAACAATAAACAGCCATGTATTAATCTCAAATCAAACATTAGGAGGCACAAGAAGAAAAGCAACAACATCAACGCACTTGTAAATGACTCTTTACTTCATCGTTGGTCAGGCCATCAACCCTCATGAGTTCCCTAATTTGCTTTGGAGTAGCTGCTACAATTGAAATAACAAAGAGATTAGACAATTATGAACTAACATGTAATATGATTATGACTTGCCAGAACCCAAATCTGGTTGTAAAGAACTTTCAGGGTGACCATATAATATACATGCAATGCAATACGTAAAGTTTTCTGTGTCTTGGCTGATCCAAACTGAAGAAAAAAGTAATTATTTTCATATCCACACAATTCAAGCATCAAATCCCTCAATTTATGACACTGATACAATTCTTTTTTGGCTAATTCATCCATTTAAAATCCCACTCACAGTTTCCATCAATCAAAATGCCAAGTGCCATTCTACTAGTTAGGTGCCTAGATCAGATTGATGTTATGTGAGTTTTAGCCTTATACCTTGAGAGCCTCCAAGCTCCTCTAATGCCTTAACAAAGCGGAGATGCAACTCCGGCGACCAGCACCTCCTTTGTTTCCGGCCACTTTGAGGCAGCATCAGGGGCGAAGTGGCGGAGGAAACCACCCTGCAAGAGCTGGTTCTGGAATCAAATCCCTCCCTTATGTTTCTCACTGCAGATGCAGGTGTCCGAAGAGAAAGTCCATCACATTCTTCCTCTGTTGCAAGGTAAGTGGACAAAGGCATACCAATTCCCCTCTCTACATTTCTATTTCCTGCATGTTGGAAATAGTCCTTGTCCACACTTTCTCTTTCTTCTCCCTTACTCTGCCATGGTCAAATAACACAAATCACACCAAATTAAATTCATAATCTTTACAGCACTCACCCACCCCAAATATAACAATCTCTGTAACTACCTTCTTTTGTTTCTGGTCCAATCTACATGCATTGCTCCTATTGTAAGCCTCATCGTCATTGTTCCAAAGCTGGAAAGAACTCACCCAATCATTCTTGTCGCTGCATTCCTCTTCCTTCTCACTATCCTCCTTCTTGTCATACTCCCTCTTCAGAGGAATGAACTCCTCCAAAACAGGTTCAGACCTGAAAGTTCTGCATTTCGCTAACTCCACCTTCAAAGCTGAAATTGCTGCAACCGTAAAAAAATATTAGTCCAATGAAACTTGAAGAGAAAATAAACACAAACCCATCTGCCAAAACCATCAAAAACATAATCTTTATCAACGTTGATTCAGCATCATCATCACAGGTACAAGAGATCATTAAAAAAAACACTTATCGTTCATGTGAGATACGAGTCTTATCTTCACCAACTAATCCAACCCAACATTGGTTTGACGTTCAAAAAGTGATTTTGATTTCAGGAAAAGACGAACCATCGTTTAAGAGGAACATGCAGAGAGGAAATTCGCGTTTGAAAGCTTGGATCTTGAGCAATTCGAGTTCCAATCTGCTGAGAAAGTCCTGCAGCAAGGACATCTTGTGGGAGGCATCTGGGGTGGAGGAAAGGTGGCAGAGAAACCCAGTGACGGTTTTGCGAAGAAAAGAGGGTCTGAAATCAAAGCTTGGTTCTTCTTGAGGAACGGGACTCATGATGATGGTGTCACAGTGCAAGTTGTTCTGATGAGAAAAGGGTCTTCTTTTTCTTCTGTTCTCTTCTGTTCTGTGAGTTGCAGTGGCTTCCAGATTATTATTCTTTAAAAAGTGGGAAAGAGAAAGAGAAAGAGATAGACTGAGAATTAAGAGAAGGGAATTTATAGGTGCAGGATTGGTGGGTTTGGACTTTGGAATTGGAATATGGACGAGACTTTGATTGAGATTTGCGAATCAGAAATGTTAGAAAGACCAATTTTTCAAATCAAATAATAATGTATCAGTAAAACAAAAGTGAAACATGGTTATATAAAATAATAATAAATGTTTTATGGTATAAAATTATGATGTGACCATGGAATATCTCACTGATTTGGAAGGTAAAAATGAATAAGAGTGCTATTTATGAATATAAAGTATGTATATGCATATAGAGTTTTTTTAAGTATAATTTTGTTAATGTTATTAGTGAATACAAATATTATTTTTTTACAAATTTTAATTTTAAAAATATTTGTTCCTAGAAATATTGGATTCCATTTGACTTTTTTAAGTAACGGTTCCAGTTTAAATAGTGTTAATAAAAGATAAAATTAGTTTGGAAAAATATACTGAAAATAATGAACTAAACTATTTTTAAAGTATTAATTATTGACAAAATCAACGATTATTCTGTCTTCAAAAATATGGGACACATCATATATAAATTATCCTTGACGTTTTGTAAAATTATACAAGTATTTTCTATTTTTTATTTCCATATTTATCTTCCTTAGTTAAAAAGTTATCCAACATGACAATCCTTGACACCTTTTATTCTATCTTAACACTTTTAAGCATTTAATGGATGGTATTGTGTGATTTTGTGAAATCTTAAAAATATTAAATTTTTTTTGTTTTGTGAAAAAAAAATTGCCTCTAAATGAAGTATTTTACTCTAAAATTTGATTAAATGGTTAATAAAATACTTATCATAATATGTTATGCGTTTTTTTAATTTGCATAAATCAATGATATATCTACTTCTACCGCATTTTGTTAACCTATAACTATATATTCTAAACAAAGATCAAAATCTGTTTAAAAAAGGATCTGAGTGGATTTAACACAACTTTTTAAATTAAACCAACCAATATTCTAGAAGAATCTGAACTCTTAATTAACTTTTAACGAGATTTATAATATATTATACTGTTTAATGTTTTTTTTTTTCTGTTTTGTTTGTTGTTGTTCACATAAAATCAAGGGCTCTTCAACGATAATCCGTTCTACAGGTAAAATGTCAACTCGTCTATTTTCAAAGTAGAAAGTAATTAAAAAATGAGGTCTTAGCTATATTTGAGAAGTATTATTACATTTTTAAGTCATGTTAATACATATGTAAATACAAGCGTATTTTTATAATTTAAGGGACTAAATCAAAGTATAAGTTATTTAACATAATTATAAAGTGAGGGGACTTGAATTTAAATCATTTAAAACTTAAGAGAACTAATTTATAATTTTACAATGATATATCCAATACCTATATAAATTTTTTATTTCTTTTAAAATATTTGCAAAAAATTTGGTACCTACACGTAGTTTTTAAACGCGTACGTGGTAGTGAGATGAAAGGCGACAAATTTCTATTTGATGAGAAAAAAATGAATAATTACAAATTACAACTCACTTTTCATCCCACTCAAGTGTATAAGATCAGTGTATAAGATCAGAAAACATAAATATTAGAAGAAAAAAAAAAGCAGTTTGAATTACAATTTAATTTTTTTAAAAAAATAAATATAGATAATCTCTTTGGACATTTATATTTTAAATTTTATTTTAAATGCAACTCTCCTTTTTAGTTAATGTTGATGATAATAACATATAATATAAATATAAAGAAGATAAGAAGAAAGAATATATATAATAATTTATATTGATTTGTCTATCAAAACAAATTACATTTAGTTTTTAACCAATAAGCTAAATTCAACTAGGCGGACTAATATTGTGAAATATAACAAAGTATTCTTTAGGCTCATTTATAACTTAACAAGTATTCATTGGGTTATTAGTCACTCTTGACTAATTTCTTGAGTATTCTTTCTCCAAGTTAATCTTAACTTAGTGAGTATTCTTTACACTTAGTTGTTTCTAGCTAACTAAGTATTTTTCGAATCACAGCCACGGTTAGATGATCCCATCAAGGAGTGTTCTTTCCCCAGTCATTCCTGGATCAAACAAAAATATTCTTTCTCAAGCCACTTCTAGCCCAATTAAGTATTTTTTTACCAAGGCACTCCTAGCTTAACTGATTATTCTTTAAACACTAGAAAAAAATGCGTATATTGATAAATACAAAATTATGATTTCTCTCCTAGTTTAGATGTTTTTTCACTCCATGAAGGGATTATGTCTTTCGATGGATACAACATGAAGGTTCACTCTCTTAGGTGGCAACGTAAACACTCTTAGTGAGTTCCTTAATGTTTTACTAGATCCATGTATTTTGGTAGTGTTCCTACTCTAAGCTTTGGGATCCTCTTCTGAAGCTTTTGAGGATTACTCTAGATTTGAACAACGTTTTGGCACTATTCAACCTTTGGTCTTTTAACTTAGAGGAGTGCTCTTTTGACTTAAAGTGGTACTCTTCATTTGAGAAGGGATTTTGCATTGTATCTCTTCTATTCTCTATGTCTTCTTCTTAATGATAAGCTTTATATATGCACGGGAAGAAGATAGTCGTTGAGAGGCTGTTTATAGTCGTTGAGTAGCTTTAGCTTCTATATATGTTCACTCTTTGTTTGACGAGTTTCAACGTTAAATGCAAATTTAATTTATGATCTTCTTTATTCGCAATGTCCTTGATAGCTGACAATGTTTATCTCTCAAGGTAGTATAGCATTTTGTACCAATTCATGGTACAAGTGTATATCGTACAGGGAAATAACTGGGTCAAAAATGAAAGACTCTTTATATCAGGATGTTGATGAAGAAAACATCTTTAACTCATGTCTCAAGAGATCTTTGATATTTTTTTATATTTTAAATCTTAAACGTATTTCTTTAACAAACTGACATTTCTTACAATCAAAAGGTAAACATGTGCACACACACACACATATGTGTATGTGTGTGTGATTATTCAAAAGGTACATTGTTATTTGTGCCTATTACCTAATCCTGTAAACGTATGTTCTGATCAAATAAGTGTTATGTCATATATTAAGAAGGGCTGCAAGTGTTGTTTCGCCTGTCAGACGTAACACTTGTATTTTGTATGATCTATTATTAAATATTAATCATCTTACAAGCTATGTGTGATCATGTTTGAAATTGTGTGTTTTCAACAAAATCATAGGTGGATTTTTCCTTAACAATCTCCCTCTTTTTTATGGTGCTTAAAACACTAAGTTAAAACATTTTATTATTTAAACACTTTCAACAAATCAAGTTTTCACAAATAATTTTCACACTATACAAAAATTCATAATGTATAAGTTAAATAACAAGTTTGATGGGTTATCAAATTGTCGAATCTAAACTAATTTTCATTAGTCAAACTATATCAAGGAGATATAATCTTTTGTCAATTGGCTACACAGAATCAATGCAAATTACATCATAAATTGTAGATGCATAATTTATAATCAACTAAAGCTTATGTTTTGCTTATAGGAAATATTAGACCTTATATATCAATCTATTACAATATAGGCATAAGCAAAAATAATATATGTAGACTTTGATCTCTTTTCTCTGGCTTGCTCATTTAGACTTATGTTTTTTATGTTTATCTTCTTTTTCTTTTGGTTTGACCTCTCGTGATCTTCATGGATCACCCTCTCAAATTGTGATTGTCCCCTTGAGATTATAGTAATTTTCCCTCATGAGCTTTGCTTCCATGTTGGCCTTTATCTTTACTTTTCTTTTCCTTTTTATGAAACATCAATAAGGGGGTGGTCTCTTTTCAATCAACCTCCTTCATATCTTCATCACCCTGATGAGATTACCACAAGAGTTGATGAGGTTGTTGGCTTCGAGCATGAATGTAGTCATTACCTTCCACCTCGTGGCTTCTCTGATAGTTTCATCACAAGCCTCTCGTGTTGATTATGTTATGATATTGGTGGTTTCCAAAGCAACTTTTAAGTGCAGGTTCTTATTTAGGAGACCAGAAGCTTGGTATTCCGACTTAGGATAAAATATTATTGAACAAGTTAGCAACTCTGTAGTGAAGCCCTGTTCAAACTAATAATCATAAAAATATAATTTTTTTTCACTTTGCTTATCTAAGCCTAAGAGCGAGGGTACAAAATGTCCACATAGGGAAAATGTGGTAACATGTGGGGATGAGCATTTGACTTCTCCGAAGAAAGTCCTGATGTGTGAGCAGACGAAGCATAAAAGTATTGCATTCGTCTGATATCATGAGCAAACCAATTTTCTAACTCTTTCTTTAGCATGATCTCCATCTCCATGCGTGTTGGTTTGATAGGGGGATCTCTCTCCAATCTGCGAGGAATTTCATCATCTTCAACTCCAATCTTTTCTTTTCCCTTATACATTGAAAATGGCTTGCATATGTATTGTCTATTAAAAAATATAAAGAACTTTGTTTTTCCAGTTATTCTAGGATGAACATACCCATAACGACTATAGATTTAAAGTGTATTATATCATTTGTCTCGTTCATGAAGCAACATCTTGAACTTTATTTAGAGCCCAAACAAGTCGACATTATCTTTCTAGCTTTTAAATTATTCACTTCGTTTGGTAGGATCAAACTCGAATAAAAGTTGTGTGTAATTACGTTTGGATTGGAATATCCAAAAAAAAAGTAGTTCAATCTTCACACCTACAACAATCATGTAAACAATATAAATATGTATATTTACTATTTTCTATAAAATATTGTATTCATTAATCTTCTTTTTTATAAAGTATTTATATGTTGCTATCATTACTAACATAATGACACTTTTTCACATAATATTGTATTTTTTCTACATTTTATTACAAAAATAATTATATTTATTTCTCTTTTTTATTAAAAATTGATTGGAATTTTTTCAATAGTATATTTTGATCCATTTCTTAAAACTAGAAAAGGAAAATAAACATGGAGTGTCATCGCATATTTGTCAAAATTACTATTTAGTATGTGATTGTAGTCACCTTAAAACATTATTTTCAACGATTTTGCCCTATTATCAAATCATATAGTAAATAATATATTCTATTATGATTTGATAAATTTTTAGAGCATAAATAACACGACATTTAAAAAAAATAGAATTGAAATATTAAATTATTAAAAAGTTTAACACGTAAAAGTGATTATCAATAACTCTAGATAATCATTGCATTATTTGAAAAATTGGCATTATCCAATTGAAATGATAATTTTTCCCATTAGTTATTTTTGTTTTTTATTTAAATAATTAATGTGTTTTTTTTATTTATATTGCATTATCATGCCTCGTAATCTTGTTGATCGGAATCTTATAGGATATATCGATTGTGTCTCTATTTGTTAAGAGTCTTTATATATATATATATATAACTAATGTCACTTTTATAAATTTCAATTAATTCTGTACATAAATTAAATTTGTAATCTCTTCCCAGATTTACCAACTTTATAACATAAGTGCCAAATCTAGAACTATATTTGGTTGTTGTTAATTATTAAATGTTAAAATTTATAGAAAATGGAGAAGGAGTGGAGGGTGGTCAAATAATGATAAATTATCTTATTCTAATATTCAAAGTCTAAGCACTTTAATAAGTGAGAAATCAACTGCTTTTGGAAGCACATAAGCCACCAAAGGTGAAATATATAGGTTTGCTAAGATTCCAACACTTCTATCATATTATATTTTGGTCCTCTTTTCCCTATAATTCTTTAATTGTTTATACTTAAATTGTTATATGCATGGTTATTAATATATTGGTTGTCTTTATTTTTATTTGATTGGAACTATAGATGTGTGTCTTTAATCAATTTTAGTCATGGTTACATGTTAAATCACCTGTCTCAATTTAATAAATTTCCTCTTTGTTTATCAGTAAAAGATAAATGTTGAAACTGGTTCAATTATATTCATTTTGGGTTATGAAGTAAGAATATATATTTAATTTTTATCAATATATATATATTTGAAATTTATGTTTTTTTTTTATTTCTGTTGGGTAATAAGTATACTCTTATTAAATAATTTTTATAGAAAATAAAAAATAAAATAAAGAATGTGGTAGGTGTAGATGAGCATGAGAGTATATTGAAGTGGTGTGTGAGAAGTGCTGCAAAGGAAATAGCTTGGTGCACTATATTCCCATTCATTCGTCCCACTGGATATTTATTATGTTACATATATTTGGTTTGTCAGATCACCCCCTCAATGATATTAACATAAAATTAACAAAATCATATTCACCTATTTTAAATAAAATTAGGACCATGTTGAAAATTTAAAAACTGAAAAGTACATTGAAAAATTATATCCAAATACTGGGACAAAAGCCATATTTAGCTATTTTAAATATACGTGCACATAAATTAAGATTGCTTTAATAATTTAGAATAATAATAGAGATAGTATATATATATATATATATATATATATATATATATATATATATATATATATATTTATATATTATATTTTCCTATCTATATTTTTTTATTTTTTATTTATATAATTTA
>Ga0099825_1008216_pt1 | contig 12442 bp, 9 predicted proteins | sample SiratroredBW_FD_76838 | JGI IMG/M metagenome (GOLD analysis project Ga0099825, IMG submission 76838) | Root nodule microbial communities of legume samples collected from California, USA - Siratro red BW | ecosystem: Host-associated > Plants > Roots > Nodule | place: USA: California | collected...
GGATCCTAAAATAGGATATTACGTTGAAAAAGATAAATTATATCGATTAAACTATAGTGATGTAAAATACCTTATATAATATTGTTGTAGTCAATAACTAAAATAAAAAGTGGTATAGGAAGATTTTTTTTTTAAAAATTTAAAAATTATTAGACGTTTTACTTATTATATCGGTTGTTACAACAATATAATGGTATATATTTAAAAAGAAAATTTTAGCAAACTACTTACTACAATAGTTGTCAGGGAAATCAATGTAATATAGTGATTATTATACATATTATTATTTAGTATTAATTGATGTAATATGCGTGTTTTATAACCCAATTTAAATAATTTTTAAAATTATTTACTGGTTCATGTTGTTATTCACTGGTTGAGTCTCACTGTAATGGTAGTCATCATTATACTTATTTTTATTATTTTCACTGTCTTCGTGACATTTGCTTTATTTTGCATTTCTTACATTGGTGGTTGTTTAATTTCTTTTTATGTTAACAATTGCAATTTGTGTTTAAAGGGGCACGGGTGTTCTTGAAGCTATAGTTATTGCCCGTTATCCATTGCCACTAAACCATCACCACCGCGTTTTGCTCCCTCCATCAAGTTAGTATTTTAAAATTAATATTAATATTGTATCTCTATTATTTTGGTTTTCCTTTGTGTATGTCTCGGTCTACAACATACAAGTAAGGAAAACTATTTTGGACACTTGATATAATGATGGAATAGCCTCAAACTAGGAAGAAAAATTCAAATAGCATTCAGTTTTGATAATTTGTACTTAGAAAAAATTGGAAAACTTACAACACTTCTAGAACACGTGACTTAAAGTGGGACACAAGGTGTTGTAAGAGAAAGAAATAAAGTCTCACTTAATGTGCTAAGATCAATAATTTAAGTGAGAGAGTAACATTTCGCTTATAATGTGAGTTTACATGTGCTTAAGCGAGATGTGAAGGTTTGGTCCCTTGGAATGAAGACCTATCACAATAAAGTGCAACTTCTTGGGAAAAGACTTTCTTAATGAATGAATACTAAAAAAGAATTAGGTTACTACACCTAGAAAAGCATGAATGGAAGATATTAGCATTGGAGGACTTAAAAGACTTGTCAACCATCACTTGGAGCAATTGCTAAATATTTTTAGACCTGAGAGCAAAGAAAAACAACGACATAAGAGTAGGTTGTACATAATGTTTTTCATGTGAAAAAAATTTAAGAGGTGGCCAAAACAAGAAGAACAATAAATGGAAGAATAAAACACTAGAAGGTTCCAACTTAGAAGTAAGGTTAGACTTTCTCCCTATCCATATTGCAAAAAGATAAATTATCATCAAAGAAAATGTTGATGGAGGCCATATATCAAGTGTAAAAAAGTGATGAATTGAAACATGTAGAACAAATATGCAAGTCTATATGGAAAGAGGAAAAGGTGATTATGAAGGCACACAAAGATGAATAACACTTTGTTGCAACAACCAATATTTCTAGTGATTTATGGTTATTAGACAATGACTGAAATATAACCAACAATCAATTTTTAAAAATATTGACAAAACCATCATTTCCAAATCAAAAATTTGAAATGGTGATTTCATCTTAGTCAAGGGAAAATAGACCATTACTATTGAAAGCATGAAAGGTTTTGATATAATCCTTGGAAGGATGAGATGATGTTAATCAACTAAAAAAATATTGGATAACTCAAGAACCATGGAAGAACAAAAAGATATGGTAGAAGCATGGAACTCCATGGGTTTCAAAGTTGCAAATCAAGAAAACAACATGGAAAATAAGAACAATTTGCAAAAGAAAATAGAAAATAGATTAAGGAGAGAGTATGAAGAATATGTCACATTTGAAAGAGACTCCTAATGGATAAATGCAAATAGGATTCACCACTTAAAAATGTTTTCCAAGATATGTAAAAGTCAAAGTGTAGAACACTTTCAAGACTCTTAAAAATGTCTCACGAAAGAGATTTTCATCCAATAATCAAAAGTTATTTACAAAAAGGGATTAATTATCTCTTTGTAGGATTATGCCACAACCAAGAAAATGAAAAGATACCTCACATGTGAATCGTAAGTGTGACCATGAGACTATTTAAGCTAATGATTACTGTAACTAATCATATGTTTAACATTTACTTACCTAATTACTAATCTAACTATGCATATGGGTAGTTCCTTGAAATTAGAAAAGACACATAGGTTAGTTTTTTGATTTAAGGAGAAACATATGGGAGAATCTCCAAGAGTTACATGTGGCACCTAAAATTAAGGAAAGACCAAGTGAAGTAGTTACAACCATAAGATGCACTTGAAACTTATATGTGTTGGTTAGAATCTCTTCATATGTCTTTTAATCTTCCAAATTTGTCCAACATGTGTCCTTTTGCATCTCTTGGATTGTAGAATATTGTAAGAAAATCAAAGAATATTCTATAATCTAAGATATTTACTAAATTAAGTGTTTCTTTATCCCTAATTCCATTACTTTGAGCCTTCCTCGTTTGAATCCCTTGGAATATTTTCTTGATTTATTCTTGTCATGCTTCTTATATTGATTTTTCTCTTCTTTTTCACCATCTTTAGCAAGCTCTTCTTTATCCTTATTACATCAAGTTTGAAGTATATCTTTGATGTTTTATATGTGTCTGACATTGACTAAAATTTTCATAGTGTTGCACAACTTGTGGAGAAGGGTTTTAAAATCACATTTGAAAACAATTGGCATTTGATCAAAGATTTAAAATGCAAAGATGTATTAAAGGTGAAAATGAGATCTAAAAGTTACATTCTAAATCTAAATCTAACAGAGGAAGAGCGAAAGCTTTTTTATGCAATGTTGATTTATGACATAAAAGACTTTGACATTTCACTCTTGTGATATTGTTATACATGCAGAAACATTCCTTGCTGAAACGTGTCTCGATGCTTGAAAAAAATTGATAGAATGTGTGACTTCCCATATATGATAAGCTAGTTAAAAAATTATTTCCTTGAACCACCTAGTCTCAAAGGCAACAATTGGTTCACACTAATATTGGAAACCTCAAAGAGTATTGTCTTTACATAGAAATAAACATTATATTACTTTTGTTGGTGATTATATAAGATATTGTTGGATTTATTTATTTAAATTCAAGATTGAGGTTGTTAGTATTACTTTGTAAACATAAAAGATTGGTGAAGACTCAAAGTAGTTACAAGTTGCAAATAATAAGGTATGAGAGTGAAATTCAACATTAACTTTTGGTGATTTGAAGTCTACAACTAAATGGTGAGAGAAAAAATAGAAGCATTATGAAAGGTGTATGCTATATGAGAAAGATTTGCAAAAGAAGTTATGGGCAAAGACTGCAAACATTGTTGTGTTTTTGTTGAATAGGTTACCAATTGAAGTTTTGAACAAAAAGCTTCATTTGAAGCTTAGTTTTGGTACAAACCAAATTTATAAAATATGATAGTTTTTGGTTATGCCTATTTATCTCATGTTCTACATGTTAAAAGGGAAAAAATGATAAGAAGGTTGAACCCAAAGTTTTCATTGGATACAACAATGAAAAAAGTTCTTGTGAGCATGGATATAAAGTTTATAGAAAATCAACAATGGAGTTGAGAAGATCCCATAAGAAAGCAATTTCCGAAAAACTACATAATTTGGAGAAACTAAGAAAGATGACAAGTGGATAAATTCTCTAAAGGAAGAGCTAGAAATTATTGAAAAAAAAACTATCACCTACAAACTAGTGGACATACCTTATAACAAAACAAACTTATGGGAGTTGAATGAGTTTATAGAACAAAACTTAATTTAGATGGTTTTATAAATAAATACAAGGCAATGTTGGTGGCAAAAGGCTATGCTCAACTATTTAGAGTGAACTTTTCAAAAGTATTTACTCCAATTTCACATTTTGATACAATTAGAATGTTGAATACCTTAATCATATATAAAGGATATCATTTAGATGTAAAATATACTTTTCTAAATGGTTTATTGGAGTAAAAGATTATGTAAAGTTATTTGAAGAGTTTCAAATCAAAGAAAAGAGAAAAGTGTTTACAAGTTGAGAAGAACCTTATATGCTCTGAGATCGACTCCAAGAACCAAGTCAAACAGGAAAATGAACTTTAATTATAAATGAAAGAATCAATGCAGAGAAAAGAATAAAGAAAAAGATTTCAAGAAAGATTCTCAAAAACAAGGTAGAAGATTAGAAAAAGTAATAGAAAAATCAATTTTGTAAATCTTTTAATCATATAATATTTCTTGATTCTTTTGGAGTATTCTACAACTCAAGATACATTTGAGATGGTTTGACAAAATTAAGATAAGGAGTAAACAAATGAAGAGTTTCTAAACTTTCACATACCACATTCAAGTATATTGTTGGTTGGAACTTTTTCAGTTAACTTCTTATTTTAAGGATGTCTCTAGCCAACTCCATGTAGTTTTGCATAGTTTTTAAATGACACTTTTTGGGGTTTCAATAATTCATGTCTCTTCCTTACGTCAAGAAACAACTCATGTGCTTAAAGTGTGATAAAAAGTGTTAATAATATGATTAGTTAGTTAGTTAGTCTTATGAATACAATTAGGATTCTAAAATACATGTAAGTGTTTTATTTCACATCTTAGGTTGTGGCATTTGTTGAAGATCCCACATTGATAAGAGATAATTTCAATCGTTTATAAGTGAGTGCAAACCTCACCTTACAAGTTGATTTTATAAGTTTCAGTTAGACTTAAAGTCCACTTTATAATATGGTATCAGAGTTTATTCTAATAAGGTTGTTGAACCTATTATACCACCCCTTAAATATATAGTCTTATTTTTTAAAGTTGAGTTAGGCTGAAAATTCATTTTTTAATAACATTCTTTCTATGAAAGAGTCACTTGTTATAATAAAAATCACTTTTCTAAGATTGAATAAGCTTTTTCTTATGAGTTTAATTTTGAGAGTGTAAAGAATTCTCAATTCTTACCTTGATTTTTATTATGAAAAACTTTTTTAAATGTTAAATCTTTCACACTTATTCTCTGAGATTCATTGTAAAAATGACATATTCTTTTCTATTTTATGTCTCGATTCATTTTCTATTTCATTTTCCAACTTGTTATGTATACCATATTGGAAGCCTAAACCATGGAAACTAATGCTTCCGTACGTCATTGTTATCTTGTTTTTCCGTAATTCTTGTATTTCTCACATTTCCTTTACTTACTCAACTATTCAATCTTTTAAAATTGACAGGAATGAGGCTACTAAAAGTGGATCTTACAAATTTTAAGCATGTGACACAAATATCAATTCACATGTGATGATGATGAAAGAAGCAATCTGGAATTCTAAATGATGCTAATTAGTACGGTACAATAATTAATACGGAAGCAAAAGAGGCAAGCTGGCCTTCAGAAAACCAACAATACAAGGGTCTGTCAGAGGTGTCACAAGAGAGAAAGTCAGCCAATTCAGATGTTCAAAACTTATTGCAGCAATGGTTTAAATAATATTCGTGAATGACTCCAATCTTTCCAAAATCCTAATATGTATTGTATTTTGATCTATAATTTTATTTGTTGTGGACCCTTATCGAATCTTAATCTTAATTATTATATGATCTAGATGTGATTTGTTCGAGTTAGATAAGATAAATAATAAATGCATGGAGAAGAGTGAGAGAGCTAGATATGGTTTACACTAACTCGTGCAATGTATGACTCTATTATGAAGTTTGTACTTTGATGTTGTATTTGTTTAAATATTATATATAGTATAAATATATTCATTGTCCATGATTTTTTTTTTTCTTTTCTAGATATATTGACAGTATATTAAACAAATATATTAAAAATAAAATGTTCGGCGTAATAAATTTATTATTGGAGCGAGAGAAAACTTCCTAAAAATCCTGTTACAAATTATATGAAGTTTTAGTATTTTTAATTTATCTCAAAATAATTGATATTTTATATTATAACGCAATATTAATTTTTTTAAATTGTTTCCACCAAATAATTGTTTTTAAACTATTTTAGTATAGTTAAATGAATGCATAAAATAAGTAGGATGTATCTAATAGGTCTTTAGTAAAAATGTATTAAAAATTATATTTACCTGAGAGAAGGAGAGAGTAGTACAAACTAAAGTAAACATTATAAGGATCGTGATACAAGAGGTCTTTTTATTATATGATATTTTTTTTTTACTTTTACACTTGTATCATATTATTGATGTTCATAGAAACCCGTTCATGGTCAAGTGCAGGCAGGAAGAGGAGAGCCACACAAGCACTTGTTGTTGGCATAAGAAGACGCGTCAAATCTCTGCAAGTTCCCACCTTGAGGAATCTGACCACACAGATTGTTGAAGCTCACGTTCAAACTGTGCAGAAACTTGAGCTGCGTCAGTCCCTGAGGTAGCGTCCCATAGATACGGTTGTTCCTCAGATCCAACCCGTTCAAGTTCTTTGACAACCCCACTTTCCCCAGATCAAAAGCAAGCGAGTTCTTCGCCAGAAGTATCTTCTGGGTGTTCTTATCCGACCCGAACAGCACCGACGCGTCACCCTCCAGCATGTTCCGAGACAAGTCAACGAACGCCAGGTTCAGATTCGCAAACGTCGGCGGAATCCTCCCGGTGAGGCGGTTGCGGGAGATGGTCATCGACGTAAACAGCGCCGAAAACGAGCCATAAGAGTCGGGGATGGCGCCGGAGATTCTGTTGCCGTCGAACGTGATTCCGACGAGGTTGGGGAGAGAGGAGATGGAGGGAGGGAGGGTGCCGGAGAGGGTGTTGTAGGAGAAGTCGAGGGTGACGAGGGTTTTGATTTGCGACAAGAAATCGGGTATTGCGCCGGAGACGTTGGTGTGGGTGATGTAGAGATAACGGAGCTGGGTGAGTTTAGCAATGGCGGCGGGGATTGGACCGACGAGGTTGTTGGTGCGGCCAATGTAGAGAAAACTGAGGTAAGGGAGGTTGGCGAGGGAGGAAGGGATCGGGTAGGGTTTGGGGAGGTTAAGGTCGGAGAGGTCGAGGTTGTTGACGCGGTATGTTTGGGTGTCGGTGTCGCATAAAACACCTTCCCAGGTACTGTTGCAGCAGTCGGTGGTCGGAATCCAGGAAGAGAGAGCGGTTGGGTTGCCAAGCTCTTTCTTTATTTGCAGAAGGGCTTGTTTGTCTTGTGGGTTGCATAGCTCTGAGAGTGCAGTGCTGATGAAGGATACAACTATGAGCAAAACTATGCTTAAGCTTGAAGCCATGGTTACTGGGATATTCATATGTTTGTGACTTTAATGGATGATAATGCGATGTTTTATATTATATCTTTCAAGCTGCTATGTTTGACTACTATAGGAGTCAATTCACCAGTGCAAGTGTTCGGGAAGGTCACGCATATTGGGTTTAGCTTTTTTTGACTTTGTCAATTTTCCTAAACAAGGAAGGATCAATTTCACTCAAAACATCTCAACTCAATCATAGGGATTTGACCAAACACTGTGTTTAATAATCTGTGTATACAAAGTGTCGGCATTAAGAAAATAGTGATTAACAAATCAAAGAAATGCAAGAGATGTTTCAATTAATATACCTAAATTTGTTGTATAGTAAGTAAGAGAAGTTACTCGAGATTTAGCGACTTCTGTAATTTTGGATCCGAGAGAGAAAAAACTAGATCAAATAGAGATGTCATAGAGAATTGACTTGTCATTGCAGATACTTAAAACAATCCCGTTTCACAATGAAATAAAAGTAAACAATTATTTTTTAAAAAAGTTTGACTTATGTTTCTAAGTTGACATATTTTGTTGTTAATTCGATAAAGTGAAGAGAAATTAATAGCGTTTGAAAATATAACGAATTCAAAAGATAATATAGATGAAAACTAAGAAATGAAAATATTTATGGATATTCAATGTATTTAATTAATATTTATTGCACCTTGTTAATTTTGATTGCAAATGTCAACAGATTGACTTATTGAAGATTTGGTCCTGCAATAAAAAGGCCGAAATTATTGAGAATAGTGGCATTGGAGGAACCGGATTGAATAAGTCATTGTGAGGTTGAATGACAGCATCTTCAGTATTAGATCTGAGATGAAACAATAAATAAAGTATTAGAAGTTGGCATAGCAGCAATGTTAGAGGCTGAAATGAGTGCAGCGTATTCATTCATAACACCATTAAGGACTGTACGTGAAACTTGGTTGGTACAAAGTAAAAAATAAATAAATAAATCTATTAAGTACTTTTTACTCACTTTCCTCTCTTTTAAAGAAACAGAACATTTTAAGAGAATAATTTACTTTTATAAAAAAAATTAAATAATTTATAATAAAATATATTATTTAGATAAAATTTTAAAAGAATTAAACGTCAAAATAACTAAATCATTTAAAATTAGATAATCTCACATTCTACTTAAAAGATCAAAATTTTGGTGTTTTCAAATTTTTGTGTTTTCTATTTAAATAAATGTGTTGTGTCATTAGGATTATACTCTTTGATTGTCTTCTTATTGGCAAGAAACTCCTTTAAAGTTTAAGTCTTGAGTGGAGCATCTTTTATTGGTAGATGTTAAAGAGGATACAGAGCTCATTTAAAATCTTTCTCATCCCGTAAATTATAATAGCATGATCAATAAGAGAATAATGTTCAAAGGTAATATGCATATTTATGCTTTTCAAAGTAACATTTCTTTTTTCATTCTTTCTTTCTTTTTGCATAAGTAATGGACTAAAAATTGATATGAGATTGAGCTCAGTAGGCCTCCTACAGATTGGAAATCAATGATTGAAAGACCTTTGAAAAGGAAAAAAAAAATAGACAATTATTCTTAAAGGTAGTGAAGATCTTCAAACAAGGAATGAGACAATCACTTTAAGCTTGGTCCAAGTAACTCCTAAAGAACGAACATGTTAATACTTTGAACTAGAGTTTGTAGATCATAACACAAGACTTGGATCTCAACGTGATGTTATTTATGGATGAGGTTCAGGTCATTATAGTTGTGTTACCATCTTTTTTAAGGCTACAGGTTCAATACATAAATTGTTATCACAATTTTATTGTATAGCTACGAGGGTTGTATGCACTTTCTCATCATTCTTTTATTGCATTTTTTTGATATGAGATTTGCAGTTGTTGTTCATAAGGATGTATCTATCTTAATGAAAAGAAATAGTTTTGCTTTTTGGCAAAACCATAAATCTATGTGGTTTAGGAAATTTTTACAAGAGTCGCATGATGTCAAATATTTTAATTAGAAATTAGAAAGTCTCTGGAGTTGTTGATAAGAAGAATCTTTAAGCTTTATAAGCCAAAGTAGGAGATTTTGACGATGAGAGAGTTCTCCACTGATAAGGTACTAATAATAGCTGATTTGGGATCTAACAATTAAATTAATAAGAGTGTACATAAATAATAAAAATAAATTGAGAAATCCTGCTTTTTTGTGTTGTGATAGAGGCATCATTATATAAATCTACTGCCCATCCTTTCTAAAATACAAGACATATATATAATAATTCAATAATTATTTTTTAAGAATTGATATGATTAATATTATATTAAAGATAAATAAATAACATAACTGAGTATAAAATTCGGCCATTTCACCCCTTTATAGGAAAACAAGTTCAAAAAGGGATGGTGCAGGAAGTAATTACCTTCTATTAGGTCATAAATTATGTTAATGCACCTATTTTCCTTCGTTGGACTGGATGAATATTGTATTGGTGATATGTTTGTGTTTTTTTGGTGATTGTACCTCATGTGCTAAATCTGTAGTAAGACGTGTTGCTTTGTCCCATTCACCCAATCTTTAAACCTTGTACTTAGCGTAGTTTCAAATTAATATTTGTTTTGGTGGGATGAAATATTAAATAACTAAACATGAATTAAAAATATAATTAATATGAGATAAATGGGTGAGGTCAATTCATTCTTGTTCAATGGCTAATGAGCATCCAAGTTACCTAAGGCAAGTAGGCTATGGGCCTAAGCCCATTTACCCATTGGGCCTTCTGGAAGGATCTATTGCTAACACATGGCTAGATTTCCAAGTATTGTGTGTACGTGTTAATTTACCATAGATTGTAGCAAGTAACTGTTTGAATATACTGTTGCAACGTGAATTATTTAATCCAAAAAGGTAACTGTGCACAGTTTATACAAAAAGAGACCATAGGAACGTAATCTTTAAAATAGTGAGTTCGGAAACTTTTCTATTTACAATATGTCTATTTAAAAATATAAATATACACTTAGTGTTTTATCGGTTTCATTTCTTTCATCTCTCTTTCGTTTTCAATCATACCACTTTTTTCTTATTCAAGATATAAGATCTATTAGACAAGTGGAGTAGAAAGGATAATTCTGCCTATTAAACAAAACAAGCTTAATTAGTAAAAAATGTTTAATATTATTCATTTAATCCTAACTTTAATCGTAACCAACTTGATAAAATCATTTATCATATGTATCCGTGTTTTTCTCCGCTTCTTTTTATCCTTTTTTTCTACTCATGCTAAACTTAATATTCATATTTTTTTAACAACAAATAATAATATAAATAGAAATATTTTAGGAATGTTCCAACTTTATTATAAAAAAAAATTCTCTAGAACATACATAAATATCACAAAACACATCAAGAGTAAGTTAAAAATTATAAAATACTCTCCATCTCAACTTTTATCATCATAACTCATATTCATGTAATGTAAAAATTGTTGAATATTTATAATATTTCAGATGTTACAAAATATTAATTTTAGTTCTTGATATTTTCCTTCCAGTAAAAGATGTGGAGCCCAAATATGGTTTTATATAATATAACATTCAATTCACATAGGACTAATAAATGTAAAGCTGTAAAAAAATTTTGAACAACAGAGAATGATATAAATAGTAACATTTTAGAAGTATTCCAATCCTATTACAAGAAGAAAATTTCTCAAAAACTTACACAATTATAAGAGAAAACACATAAAGAAAAAGTTAAATTATAAAACATCCTCCATATCAACTTTTATCATAACTCATACTCATGTAATGTAAAGCTGCAAAAGATTGTTGAATATTTGTAATATTCTTAGATGTTACAAAATATTAATTTCGCTCTTGATATTTTCCTTCTAGCAAAAGATGCAGAACCTAAATATGGTTTTATATAATATAACATTCAATTCACACAGAACTAATAAATGTAAAGCTGCAAAAAATAAAAAATTGAACAGTAGAGAATGATATAAATAGAAATACTTTAAGGGTGTTTCAATCCTATTATAAGAAGAAAATCTTCTAAAACATACACAAATACACGATAAAACACATAAAGAGAAGGATGGTGATATTTTTACACCACTATTCATCTTTGATACCATTTAATACTAATATATAATATTATTTTATTTATATATCATATTTTATTAACAAAATGTAGTGTCAAATAGAAGTATAATATAAACATTGGTGTAAAACTAATATTTTTCTGGAGAGAAAGTTAAAAATTATAAAACAACTTTTTATTATAACTGATACTCATGTAAGGCTGAAAAAAGTGTTAAATTTTATAGTTTTATATAATATAATATTCAACTCACACAGAAGTTGACGAGTATGCACATGGGAAATTGGTTTATGCCATCAGAAACTATTAGTACAAACAGATAAAAACACAATAGAATCATTTTTGTGGAAAACAATAGCAATAAACTTTAAAACTATTGAATAGTAACTTATAAAGCAATGTTCAGAAAAAAGAAGAAAAATAATAAGTCTGTGGATAGTAAACAGAAAACCGAGGAACCAAAGCTTGCATGTCCCTCATGCATGTTCTATGTACTTTGTTCAAATGGACACCTACTGCTATAATTTTAAAGAGAGAAAGGGTAGCAGGGTGGCCATACATTCCACTACTTTTTTTACCTTGTTAATCCCTTTTAGTTAACATCAATTTTCATTTCTGAGAGGAAAGTTAATGTCAAATCTCCCAACCCATTTGAATTTTACGTGTCATCACTTCAAGAACAACCCACATGACCAAGTTGAGGCCTAAAATAATTTTTCGCACTACCAAAAGATGAAAGGACTAGCCTCTCATCCTTTAATCATTAACCTACTCAGTGATATTTTGAATGAATAAAGTCTCTTGAAATTGTTTTAACTGTTAAAATCTTCTGTTCCTCAGCTTTCTGTCCCATCCACCAATATTCCAAAAGGAACGTGGGACTCGTTCTGTGTGCTTCCCATCGAGCAGCACTCCCACATATAGAATCCCATTTTTCTACCACTAATTTACCTCCCTGACTGTTATGCGAAATGACAGCTAAAGAAAAAGAGAAAAAAAAAAAAAAAACAACTAGAAAAAAAAGAGAGGGTTTGGGGGGTTACAACTCCTGCCCAATATCATAAAGAAAAATA
>Ga0099825_1008223_pt1 | contig 12432 bp, 7 predicted proteins | sample SiratroredBW_FD_76838 | JGI IMG/M metagenome (GOLD analysis project Ga0099825, IMG submission 76838) | Root nodule microbial communities of legume samples collected from California, USA - Siratro red BW | ecosystem: Host-associated > Plants > Roots > Nodule | place: USA: California | collected...
AAAATATATATATATATATATATATATATATATATATATATATATATATATATATATATATATATATATATATATATATGTAATACTCAAATTTTGCAAAACTATATACTAATTTCTCTTTGCATACTTTTACTAAAACCCAAATCTCATATTTCATTTTGGTCCTAGCATTTTTTTCTTAGTATATACAAAGTTTTTTTCTTTTTCTTATGTCTATTTATATTATACTATATATACCATTATATTCTATATGAAAATTTTGATGAATTCACTAACCTGAAATGAAAGACTAAGAAAAGGTGTAAAATTTCGAAGATAAAAAGAATTCCGATTTTGGGTCAACTTTACTATTTTAATTAGTATATTCTGAATAAAAGAGCTTTTAGAATAATATTTAATCACTACAGGTATAAAAAGGGAGAGAATTGTAAGCACAAATAACAAAAATGAGTTAAAAATAATTAATAATTAAAAACTAGATGGTTAATTTTAAGGAAAAGTGATTAAACGATTTTCTTACAATCTTAGTATTTTCTGGACTGAATGCTGAAGACTAGTCTTAATCTATATAAAGGATTAATCTCTAGCTTTTAATATAAAATTTTCACTACACTGACTTGGGAATGAATCATGTCTTCCTAGCATTTTTCTTCTTTTTCCCAAGTATAACCCACCACCAGTCCACTATCCCAATTATGGTACATATCAATTTCATGACAGTAAGCATGTACGTGCATGTGTCTCCTTTTCATGAAATGTTATGCGCACCAATATGTTATTACTTGCTCACCAAAACATATGTGGTGGACACACATGATATTCACCTATCCAGAGTACTCACTTGGTTTTCCTCTCTCTCAGATAGAGGACATTTAGTGATATAAGCTTATTCTACCAAACACCAAATACACACCCATTTAGTTTAATTGTTGTAATGAGTATGTATTAGTAAGGTTATTTTGTTAAAAACATAAAATCATTTGTAGGGTAAGTGTGAATTAGTGAAGAAGCCAGAGGAAATAGGGAAGACATAAAAAGAAAGTAAAAATGTATAGAACTGTAAAAATGATTGAAAAATGACGCCTTTTTACTTTCTATGTAAAAATACATAGAAATAAATGGTAACAAATGTAGAAATCGATATTATTGAACATTTGAATCAAAATAATACTAGTAACTTACATCAATATGATAGCTTCAATAATTTTTAATTACAGAACTTATTCGCAAAACTAATCATAAATTAGGTTTAAAAAAATTATATCAATCTAAAATGATTTGATATTCCATTTTGTATTTATCAAAATTAATGTAAATATATTTTTTAAAATATATAAAAATATATGAACTATTATATTACCGTATTTTTTTATTATATATATATATAACAATTTTCATATTTTCTACTGTCACTCCCAATCGTTTTTCAAATAACCCAATGGGAAACTACCCTAAGTAGAATGCATAACAATTTCAAGCCAGCAAGAATGTAAATTTACATAATTATATATAAATATCTTTTCCCATATTTATTTATTATTTTCATGGATAATCATATATAATTATTGATTAATTTTTGTATACTTTTAAATGAATTAATGAATTCTAAATTATGTTACCCTATAAACACATGTTCAATAATGTGATTTTTCTTAACCAAATAATTCAGACATAATTTTCAAGACTAATTTTATTTAAGATTGTTAGGAAGCAGTTAAATTAAATGGAGAATAAAAATATATTTAGAAGGTTATAAATAGTTTTAAACATATTTATTTATTATTTATTATATATTTTTATCTTTCTAAAATTTTAAAATTTTGTCTTCTCTTTATCTTATGGACCTAACTCTTCATCTTTTTAATGCTTAAACTACATTTGAAAAAGATTTTCCTTTCTTGTCCAAGAAGGAAGACAAATTCTTGTCCAAGTATAATTACATTTTTTTCATGAATGTGGTAAATAATTTTTATTTCGAAAAGGTATATATTAAAAAATAAGTGAGCCTTCTTTCTATATTTCATCATTGTCCTTATACGTATGAGAAATACCGTTGAAAGTTTATTAGTTTTTGTGCACATTCCCATTGAACCTTTCTTATACAGAAATACTTCACTTGTATTAAATATAATATCCCATGTGCTCTTTGGATTGTGTATTAATTCTGCCTTCTCGCACAAATAACATATAATTAATTTATGTTTTTATTTTAAACAAAATTCTATAACTGCTACAAAAACTTCTGAATTTCTAAAACATCCGATAAATAAAAATTAAAACATAAGTTTTGAGAATGGGTTCTAACAAATCTGTCTTATTAATGTGAACATCGTCGTTGGCTACCAATTGCGCAAGACTCTAAAAAAAAATTATATTCTTAGAAGCATTTTTTCTTTATTTTAATTTAAATGACTAAGTTGTAATATATTTATCGTATGATATATTGTTTAATGTTAATTCCATTATGTCCATTCTTATTTAAAAATTAATTTATTCTTGTACATTATTTGAGGAGATAGAATAGAAGAAAAAATGACATTAGATAAAATAAAGAAATTTAAATAATTTTTTTAACAAGTAAAAGAAAAAAAATATCTTAGTCAATGACATATTTTTTACTTTCCAATCATGAAAATTTCAATGAAAAACAAATTTAAATATGTATAGTTAGATCTTGTTAAATTTGGTTAGTGAAATCTCACTTCAATAAGTTAACATTTCAAGGAAGTCTTGAATAAATAGTGTCTTAATTCAAAATGTTCACTATCCATTAAAAAAAAGTTGTTATTAACCACTTGGACCTATGAACTTACCTCAACACCACATGGTACAGAGGAAAAAGGAAAACATACATTAATATTCTAATTAGAAGCAATAAAGACTTTTGAGTATAACAAAATGAAATAATAAATTTTGTTTGTTTATTTATTTGTTTATTAATTATGATAACTTAAAAGATGTAAAAACATGAAATTTAATTATATTATACTTTTTATTTAAGAAAAGTATTTTTATTTTTCCCTTATTTAAATAAATTCGAGGTTATTTATTTGATCTTTTAATTTCTTTTATTAGTCCAGGAAAGTGATCTTAGTCTGGCAAAGTGATCATTAATGATCATTATAAGAAAAAAATTATTTAAATAATAATTTTAGCTATCAAATAAAATAGTTATTAATTATAACTAAAATAAATTTTAAATAAAATTTTAATGGCTAAATAACTACACAATAATAATTAAATTTAGTGATCAATTAAGTAAAGATAATTAATATCTAATACTAACTACTAAGGTTTTAACCATTTATATTATTAAATTCTAAAGTCTCTAATTAAATAATTAAATTAGTGACTAATTTTATTATTTTAAAGATCAATAAATTAATTTTTAAAATTAATTTTTTCTTGTAGCTGATAATATAGTAAACTGATGTTTGCTGATAAAGTTAAATTATAAAGTTATTCGGGTACATCTTTAATAAAGATAAATTCGAGTTTAGTATTTTTTTTAATTTTATCTCAAATTGGAAAATATAATAAGATATATGAGATAAATGTAAAAGACAATAATATACATCCATCTTCTAAAGACATGTTAATTTTATATACGTATATACATATATATGTTTTGTTTATACTTTTTATTGTATTATTTTATATATTTTTTCTTTCTAAGGATAGATGATGTATACATAACCATTTTAAAAGTAGATGAATCGTTTATCAAATGAGGAGAACCAACCAAAATGTAAATGAGGAGAACCAACCAAGTTGACTGGTAAAAAGAAGTCTTGTACAATTAGCACTAAACCAATTCAAATAACATAAGATATAAATAGACAAGTAAAGAATGAAACATATTATTGATTATATTTATGTTTGGAAGAATTCTAGGAGGAAAATTAGAGAGATCTCAAAAGAAGGAGACAAGAGTCAATTCATATAAAGAAATGACGTCAATTTAAAAATTTTAACGTATTAGATTTGTGAGTCTTTTTTCTTATACGTTGTTCAACTTTATCATTCCTACTCAATGTGAGACTTAGACTCACACATTGATACCTTCAACATTTTAGACACTTATTTTAAATTTACTTATTATTATTTCATCTGCACAAATAAAAACAAATAAATTGATATTTTTTCCTAAATGGAATATAAACAAATATTTAATGTAAATAAAATTTAACTAATTTAATGTCATTTAATATATAAAATTAAAAAGGTTATTCACTTGCTGGGTAATGAGAGGGCAAAATCAGGAAGTTTTTACAAGAAAGGGAATCGAGTCAAACCCATATAAGAGAACGACACCATCTTCAACCCAAAATCTTAAGTTTGTGTGTTTTCTTACTTATATGTACCTCAACTTTATCATTCTTATAGCTCAACTTTCTCATTCTTATTCAATGTAGAACTTAAACTCACACATGAATATCCCAACATTTTAGACACTTATTTTTAATTTACTTATTATTATTTCATCTGTGCAAATAAAAACAAATAAATTGATATTCTTTCCTAAATCGAATATAAACAAATATCTAAATCTAGTTAAATGAAATGTAAATAAAATTTAACTAATTTAATATTATTTAATATAATAAAATTAAAAAGGTTATTTTTTTAATCGTAATATTTATGCAAATTATTTATCTTGGAAAACAATAATCAACATCATCATCCACTCACTCTCAAATCTAGAAAAACGCTTTCAAGTTAATTAATCTCCAACAAGATGTAATTAAATATAAATTAAACTCCAGTAACAAATTTAAGATTCTAATTATCATACAGTAGCTGGGTAAACCAATTCTATACTATCAATTAATAAAAAAAAAACATCATTGCTATGAATAATTAGTATAAAAATTAAAAATTTATTATATATATATATGTGATATAGTGTTATTGAAAGTAATATAAAATATTTTATGCCATGAATGGATAACATATTTTTTTCCAAGTGGCTGTTAATGCATAGTTTATTTTCTTTAATTTTAATTAATATAAATTTTTTAGTTTTACTTATATTTAATAAAAAATATAATTATTTAAATTTATTAAATGAAATTGAAAATTTATCAATTAAAGGGTTGATTATTTTTTTAATTTTATTATCTATTTATTTTATTTAGTCTATCTATTCATAAAAGATTCAATTAAGTTTCTAAATTTTAAAATGTATTAATATAAATTAAAATTAGTGCAAATAATTATATAAATTATTATTATTAATTTTTATAAATTATATCATGCATAAATTAAAATTATTAATATTTATTGTTGATTATTTTGTTGTTATTTAAATAAAAAGTAGTTACATTATTATATTTGAAAAATTGTGAAACTTAAGTAGACTTTTTATTAATAATGAAAATAAATAAAAAATAATTAGTTACTTAAAAATGAACTAACCTAGGTTTAATAAAAAAATAATCTAAAACTAAATGCAAGAAAAAGTGTGTGTGTGTACACAACGCATCTTTCCATCTATCTCCGAACTAATTTTCTTTGTACTTTGTAATCGAAGTGGGGGGAGCACACTGTGTCTGTATTTCTTCTATCTCTCATTCAACAGGGTGCACGAACACTAGTCTTTTGTGATAAGTTTCTTTTAAATAAATTTATCTCTTTACTAATTGGATGAGTATTCCCTTTAAAAGATATATGTAAATTATTTGTATATCTGTATACATTTATGAATATTCATAAATAATTTTTTATTTTAAATAAGATTATTTAAAAATTACCTTTGAAAATATAAATTCAAATATAATATTTATCTTAAAATATAATCCCAATAAAAATTATCATGTAAAATATTATTACAAATAATTTAAACTTTCTTAAAACTAAATTAAAATAAATAATACTGTCAAATATAAATTTAAATAAAGTTAACCACTTTAAAAATAAAGATAATCTCATATGTTGAAATAAAAACATAAATATATAAAATCAAAATTTAAATAACTTTCTGAATGTTAATATTTTTTTAATAAATTTACTTTCGTGACATAATTCTAAAAGATCACTAATATTTTGTATGCATATAGACCAGGACTCGCTCTACTAATAAATGAGTAATTAAAATACATATATATTATCTATGAATATCTATTAAAAATATTTGTTTTATATTTGTATTTTTATAGAAATCCTATCTATACATGTTATAATCAGTCATCAATTAAATATTTAATTTTTGTATATCTTATAACTTAAAGAGACATGATATATCAAAAACAAAATGTTAAATAATTTAGATCACTTGTGTCATAATACAAAAATAACTTAAAAAATAAGTAAATGACATAACCCTGGACTTCCCAATAACTAAAATAGATATTAAGTAATAAATACTATTTTGACCAATGAATAGGCTTAAATCTCCATGTAAAGACAGTGAATGTTTGGATTCAAAATTCCTCTAAATTTAGGACTGAAACATTTTGAGACCATCATAAAATGTAATGAAAGACTGTTGAGCACTTTCATTTTAAACTCTTACTACAAGGTTGAGAACACCTTCTAAAACTACTTACTCTCGTCTCAAAATTCTCTTGGATTTTTCGATCTTTGTCTTTGTAGTTTCAGTCTCAGTTATATAATTTTGATCTTGATCTTCGTAGTTTTGGTCTAAATCTCTGTAATCTCAATGTCAGTCTTCACAATCTCAATCTGAGCTTATGTGATTTCAGCTCCAGATCCATCCAATGATACTCCCACGTTCAAGTTATGGTTTTTTCAGACAAGATTCAGGAAAAACTAAATTTCATGGACGTGTACATGCATAGAATTTTGGAGAGGACCCAAGTATTCTCATTGAAGCCTACTTGAGTGTAATGTGGTTGCTAAAGTCACTTGCTGGTATGTTACTGTTAATGAACTCAAGAATATGTCATTCAACTCTTCCTTCACCCTTTTTCCATTTCTTATTTCACCTCTTTAGATTATCTTCCTCGTCACCTACTATGTCTAAACTCCACCAAGCACCACAAAGCCACATTGTGGGCAACAACCTCATGTTATGGTGCATGGAAAGTTTACCATGTGCTTCACCGCATCCAGCCAAATTGGAACATCAACAACTCAATCCACTACATCCAATGCGATATCTCCGACCAAAACCACGTTGAATCGAACATTTCATATTTAACCAACATCGCTCACGTCATGTCTTCTAGGTTTGCTGGACCGACAAGCCCGGGGAGGCCCAAAACTACCAAGTCAACAACGCCATGTTGAGGAATGTTCCACTCGCCGTCATCCCAAACGCTTCCGATCTCCGCCACGTGTTACTTCAAACAGGCTGCAGAGAGTACCTAGGACCCTTCGAAGTTCGAACTGATCGGAAAAGTCGAGGCCCGGGACCCACCCTTGACGGAGAACATGCCACGACTTGACGTGCTGAGTTCTTATTACACCCAGGAAGATATCCTGTTCGACGAGGTTTGAAAAAGCAAGGGGTTTTCTCCTTGTAGCTTCATGAACTTGGGACCCTCTCTCTATTCACACGTTGTCCTAAAAAACTGATTAGGAATTTTTAGAAGTTAGAAAGAGAGAAACATGCATGCAGTAAAACCGTTAATAATTATATATAGTAAATAGTAGCATTTCTGTGAAAACAAATTAGATTAAATTTCACATTGTAATCTATACTATTGGATTTTAGAATTACTAATAAATACTCAATTAATTATAGACAGTTTAGTCACGTGAAAATGATACTACTGCCCTTAATTCAACATTCAATAAATGAATTAGTGCTAATTAAGTAATCTTTATTTTTCAATCAATACAAAATACCATTTATGTGGAAGCTCTTACGAATTTGATTTACGGAAATGCTATTTTGACAACCTAACATTGAATCATTCTCGACAACTGTGATGTTTTAAAATTGACATTTTTAAATTTTTCTTTCGAGGCGATGCAAAGAATTGATATTTTGAAATTTCTTTTCTTTCAAGGTTATTTTCATAAATTTATATTTTGAAATGTGTGAAAGAGACTTGAGAGAAGGCACGATTAGGATTTGTGTGAGGATTTTGAAATGTATGAAAGGGACTTTAGGTAAGATAGAACGCACGACTAGGGTTTATGTAAGGATTTTGAAATGTGTGAAAAGGACTTCAGGGAAGAAAGAAGACGTGATTAGGGTTTGTGTGAGGAGTGCTTACAAACCCAAGAGGGTTGAAGGAGAAGAATGAGTGTAGAAATCACACTCCACACAGGTAAGCCTCTTGTTACTGAAAAATCGTTTCACACTAGAAGTATTGAAGGAGACGAGCCCTCACCAATTCAAGGATAAACAACTAAACTGGAAGGACTGAAGGAGAAGGAGAGGATTAAGTGTAGAAATCGTGTCCTATACCAGAAGTATTCAAGGAGACGAGCCCACATTGAAAGGGTTGAAAGAGAAAAGGAGCGAGATCAATGAAGGTGGGAAGAAAGGCAAGGGAAGAAGAAACATGGAATGGTGAAATAGTGAAAGAGGATTCCTTGATATTATCGTCATCAGATTTGGTAAGGTTTAGGATTTGTAATGTTAAAGTTTTGTTATTGATTTAGGGTTTTGTTTGAGAAATTTGAGTGAAAGGGGATTTCTTGGCATTATCGTCATTGAATCTGGTAGGGTTAAGGATTTATTATGTTAAAGTTTTGTTATTGATTTAGTTTTTTTTTTTTTTAGAAATTTGAGTTTTGTTTGTATTTCATAGTATCACCCTTTTTCTCACCTTCTTCAAATGTATACCAAAGATTCTATTTTGTTTGTTTAGAGTAGATCATCTAGTTTGTTTAAATAAAGTATACAGTTTACTATAAACAAATAAAATAGATTGTCTAGTATAAACAAACACACTATATTGTCTTGTGTGCTTTGTTACACTACAATGTCTAGTACGTTTGTTTACACTAAACGGTCTAGCGTGCTTGTTTACACTAAACAATCTACTTTATTTGTTTATGATAGATTGTCTAGTTTGTTTGGAACAAATAAATTAGATGGTCTACTATAAAAATATATAATAAATTGTATATTGTAAGCAATCACACTAGATACTCTAGTGTAAAGTAGTATATTAGACGTTGAAGTGTAAACAAACATACTAGATCTTTTAGTATAACGAAGAACACTAGATGGTAAAAAATATTAAAAAAAAACATACAATATTGCATTTGTGCGAAACATATTCATTATGAACGAATTTCAAATGTACAACCTAATCAAAGTGATGCAAATTTCGTTACTTGTAAGTAAATTTGCATTGTGTGTTATATTTTTCCTGTTGACATTATGGTCTTGCATGAGGGGAAACTTAACAAAAGTATTATTTTCAGTTGTGACCCAATTGAGTTGTCATGAATTTGTCAAACTTGTACTTGCAAGACAAAACTATATTGGTTATTATCCCTAATATTTCATTGTATTATCAGGATTTTTAGTAATTTATTTGTTGAAATCATTCCATATTTATTGTTAAGAACTTCATGATGAAAATATACATTCACTATTGGTTGGGAGAAGGACAATAAAGTAGAGATAAGACAAATTGGGAGTTATACATTTATTTTGTCACATATGGATGACCTCACCTTCCATTTCTATACTTGATGATATTGGTTGTCATGTATTAAATATACATTTATAGTTTTTTTAGGATATAATGACAAGTGATGAAAGTGAAGACCATGAATTAGCTATGGAGAACAAGGTTGAATTCATAATTTCATTTCTTTTATTAGGACACATAAGGATATGTTTGTTTTGTTTCTGACAACTTGAGTTATTGATTGTTATACACAGTGCAATATTCTAAGCGACTATGGTATTAGAGAAAGAAGGAAAAAAATTACAAGAAAACTAAAACAACAAGTTAGTCAAAATAAATATAATATATACAGAAAAATAAAATAAATAGAGAAAAAAATAAAAGGGTTAACAACAAATTAAAAATAAAAACAAGTCTATTATACAAAAATAAAAATACAAAAAAATATATACAAAATAAAAATATGAAATAAAAAAATGAGTCTAATAAAAAAAATTAAAAAATTTCAAAAAAATGAGAAATTTAAAATTCTAAGAAAACAAAAAATAAAAATGGGTCTAACAAAATTATAAAAGTAATGTATTGGAATACAAGTCCCCGACAACGACGTCAAAAACTTGTTAACACTTTTTGCATTCAATGACAAGTGCACCACTCGCTCATGTAGCAAGTGATAAATATATCGTTCTCTCCCAAGGAAGTTATGCAATACACAATAATAAATAAAATTATAATAAAATTAGACCAAAAAACAATTTCATAGTTTAATTGGTTTATGCAAGAAAATAAATTAAATATTTTTATAATTTTATGTCAAATATAAGATGGCATAACAGGGTTAAGGATCAATGATATGAATAATATGACTTCACCGTACCCCACTCTCATGCATAAAAACAATTACCTTCTTTTCCTAACTAATGTTAACCCACAGTAATACCCAAACCCTAATTCCTCAAGTGAGTGAGCCTAAGTTTCCCTATCAACTGTCAATTCTTTGATTAGTTTTATAGAAAAGACTTGCAAATGCCACAAGGGTTTAAAACAACAAATGAATCATGTTGTATTCCTAAATACAGGTTTTCATTAGGTATTCAAATTCAAATCCTAATCCTAATTACACTAACAATATTTTCTAATACTTGTAGAATCAAAGTATCAAGTTATGAATCAACACAATAAGTATTAAGCGTAAAATTGAAATATTGACATTGAAAGAAAAAGGCATATATAGACATACAAAATTGATTATATGAGAGTTTGGTAAGTTACATCTAACCCTAACAACAATGGGTTTAGTTTCTTACGAAGATGAGAACCTTAAATATACAAGATTAATAGTAGAAGAAGATTACACCAAAAATCCTAAAGTTGTCGTTCAAGACTAACTCTTTTTCTCACATGGCTCTGTGTGTCTAAACCCTAACACAGACACCCAATAAATAGCTTTTTGGAACGACGTTCACACCTGACTCAACTTAAGTGGCGTCGGGATCAACTCATCCAGCAGTGCCCAAATCCAACTCGCGCCCGACGCAACTTCCGTGGCACCAGACATGACTGCATTGAATTATCTTCTCTTATATGCATTCCTTTATGGGTCTTCTATCCTTTGTCTTCCTTCATGGGTCTTTTGTGTATCCTATTTCATGGACTTCAATCTTTTTCTCTAAATCTAGTATTTTTTTTGTTCTCTTTTTAATCAAAACAAGGGAAATTAGAGCAATTTACCATTCTCAGACATAAGTAATAAATTATTAATAAAATGAAGAAATAAGCAAGGTTCAAGCTTAAAAAGAGTTAATTTGCTGATAAATAGGGTTCAAAATATGCTAAAAATAATTGTTATCACCCAGGTTTTTAATGGATTGTATATGTTTATATCCAATTTATGTCAATGTAGACAACAAATCTTGTGTACAATACAATGGTTTAATGTTATTTATGGAGTGTAATAAAATTAAGTGTCAACTTCATTTGTTATTTGGTCGTGTTTGAGTAAGTATACAAGTGAGTTACATCTTGTGCTTTAATATGACAAAGGTATTGAACATTGGTGTATTTTTCCAAAAAAAATTAGCATTTCACATGCCAAGGTATTGCAAGAAAAGAATTTAACAATCAATATTGGGAGGTTCACAAATTAGTCATTTTTAGGTTAAAGAAGATCTTGTCCTCCAACATAGTGAAATAAACACAAAATAAATGAAGACTTTATAGAATAACTCTTCCAATTAAGATGACTTAAGTAACATCTTCAACAATATTTATGGAGATAACAACTCAATGAATCAACTATCAGCCTTATAGAAATTATAATAATCTTTTTTATTCAAATTAGTACTAAAATATGATTACTTATACGTTTACACAAGAGTTTTCTAATCTCAAAACCTCACATTTTTGTGTGTGTGGTTGAATGGGTGGGGATGGGGGATGTGGGTTCGTGCGAGAGTGTGGGTGTGGTTGGGTGTGTGTGGATACGTGTGTATATGTATGTGCATGTGTTTATAGCCAATATAGATACATAAACATAAAAAAAGAATGAAAGAGAGATATGAACAAAAATTAAAGAACATATAAAAAAAATAGAACAATAAAGAATGCCAAAAAGAAAAAATGACATAAAAATAATAAAAGAAATAAGAAGAATGAAATAGAAATAGGGATGAAAATTATAAAAAAAATAGAAAAGAGCATAATAAAATAAAAATAAAGAAAGAAACTTAAATATTTAATTTTTAGTACTATAAATTGAATGACTAGGATATTACTTGAATCTTTAAGGATAAAAGAATGGAAGAAAAAACGAAAGGAAAAGAAAAAAAAAAAAGGAGGAAAAAAAAAATAAGAAAAAAGAAGGGAAGAAAAA
>Ga0099825_1008224_pt1 | contig 12430 bp, 2 predicted proteins | sample SiratroredBW_FD_76838 | JGI IMG/M metagenome (GOLD analysis project Ga0099825, IMG submission 76838) | Root nodule microbial communities of legume samples collected from California, USA - Siratro red BW | ecosystem: Host-associated > Plants > Roots > Nodule | place: USA: California | collected...
AAATTTAAAGAACAAAAAAAAAAAATAAACAATAAAAACTGAAATCAAAAGAAAAAAAACAAAAACTGAAATTTAAATAACAAAAATTGAGAAAATAAACACTGCAAATTAAAATGTAAATATTAAAAAAAAACAAAATAAAACTAAAATAACAACTAAAATTTAAAAATAAAAATTTAAAAGAAAAAATTCCCTCCCCAAGCCGTGTTTGCATTTTTCATTGCACACGAATTTCCCTATATATACATATGAACTTGAATTACTTACCTAGCATTCTAAGAAAGTTAAATCTTCAATTGATTAACCCCGAATCTTGACTCTGACTACATAAGCATTTCAAAATCCTATAGATATACAAAATCCTATAGACATAGGAGATTAAAAAAAAATGATTTGTTTTATCCTCATTTAAGAAAAAGAGTTTCATTTTATCAATTTATACCAATTTAAAAAGTATCATAACCTATTAAATTATAAATGATTAACAAAATCGTTTATGAAAAGAATATCCAAATACCAAATCTGACCTCTATGAAACCTCTGCAAAGTCAAAGAAATTCTTGGAAAAATCAAAGAAAGAAGATCTTCTTTTGTAAAAAAATATTCCAATAATTTTTTCTAAACATAATTTTTTCTAAAAAGTGCACACAGTACTTTTGTGCTTATGTGCCAAAGTTTTTATACAAGAAAATAGAAGTATATATTTTATTTGATAAAAAGTCAAACAAAATCTGAAAAGAAAAAATAGAAAAATAAAATAAAAATTTAAATTTAAATAACAAACTAGAAAATAAAATAAAATTTAGAAGTTGAAAAAAAACTATAAAATAAAATAAAAACTAAAATTTAAATAACAAGATAAAAACTAATATTTAAAAACCAAAATTTTAAAGATAAGATAAAATCCTACAAAGGTTTACTCTATGTCAGATACTAATTATTATAGATTATGATCTTCTTTTTTTGCATCATCAACATTCACATTCTCAAGAGGCTCATTGCATATGCAAATTGGCTTGGACCCCAAGCCAAAAATTTCATTTTCTTTTTTATGGTGTCGATCTTCATAAATGTTGCATGGAGCGCGACCGTTCGTTGGACTCCATTCACCTTGAGTTGGGTGCTATTTAGACAATTAATCATGTCTTTATTCTAGTTGAATCTCTGTGTTGCCTCCCGAGAAGCACTTGTTTAATGTCTCAAGCCTGATAAATGATCTAGTCTTGGTGGATGATACCACACAAATGCAAAGACTAGAACAACAAATTAGTCTAAATTTTTTTATATAATTTTTTAAACTAAAAAATAAGAATAACTAAATAAAATCTAAAAAAAAATCAAAACTTTAACAAATCTGCACTCCATATTTACAGAGGCAATATGTTCTTTTGTGCCAAAGATTGCACTCCGTTCCTAGTAGTTGCAAATCTCCAGTTGACTGAGTTTAGTTTTGAAAGCTGAATGTATTTCTTGCTATCATTCAACCCTTAAAATCATGTTTTAGCAGCAAAAGTCTATAATACAAGCATTAAGAATAAAACTAAACCAGATAAGAACAATGTTAGAATCATTATAGAGATTTCTCTACCGTAAAACATTATAGCACAAAACTCAATAATTATATATAGAAAGAAGAAAGTATAAAAGAGTTAGAAAATAAAAAATAAAAACAAAACCTTTTAAGTCTAAAAAAATTATAAATGAAAAATCACCATATACTGGAACACAAGTCTCTAGCAATTGTACCAAAAACTTGTTAGCATATTTTTGCTAATGATGACAAATGCACTAGTCGCAAATATAACAAGTAATAAATATATTATTCTCTACTAAGGGACTTGTGCAATATACGATAATAAATACAATTATAACAAAATTAGACTACAAATATTCCAAAGTTCGGATTTTTATGCAAAAAAATAAAATTAAAATAATTGAGATATATTTTTGTATTTTTAATGAACACTTGGAATGTGGAGAAAGAATGTCAAGGATTTGGAATGCAACTGCTAGGATTAAACTTATCAAACCTTACTCTCGCATAAAATCAATTACATTCTTTTCAAACAAATGTCAATGTCAACCCACAATAATACTCAAACCCAAATTCCTCAACAAAATAAGCCTAAGATTATCTCTTGATCGTCAATTACTTGATCAATTATATAAATGAATCTTTCCATTGTCACGAGGGTCTGAAGAAAACAAATGAATCTTACTCTATTCCAAAACACAAGCTTTCATCTGGTATTTTCATTCATATTCAAATTACAAAATATATTTCCTAATATCTTAAGAATCAATGATCGAGTCACAAATCAACACGACATGTCATGAGCATAGAAACAAAATTCTAGCATATTAAGTAAAATCATTTATGATAAGACATAAATAAAAGCAACATCGATTACATGAGAATTCAAATGGTTACATCTAATCCTAACAAAGATTAACAATGGAGGAAGATGGATATATAAAGAAGAGAAAAAATAAAAAACCTCAAAACTTAGTCGTCATCCCAAGACTACATTTTTATAGCTCCTAAACTCTAGATGGAGTGCAAAGTGTCTAACCCTAATGCAAAAAATCCTTTAAATAGATTCTAATATGTGATGTCCGTGCGTTGTTGGAAATCTTGCAGATTTTGTCTTTGATGAAGTCAAGAGAAATCAAGAACAGTCAAAAAGAAGTTGAAGGCTTTGTCTTAGCTTTTAGTGTGTGTGTTGATGGAATCACGTGCAAAGGTTCATATATCGGTGGTTGATTCAAGATGTCTTAAGAAATTTATTTGAAACTGTTTTTGAAAAATAAAATAAGGATAAAATTCTGTTATGGAAAGTTAATCAATTTAACTAAATTTTCAATCGATTAATTTCTACTAATTAACTGTTTTAATGTGTAACAGTTTTTGAAACAATTTTAAATACACGTTTTTCATATAGATACAAATATAGAATATAGAGAGAAAAGGAACTTTGAAAATCTATTGCTTTACAATTTAAGAAGAGTAAAAATTGCTTTCAAGAGTGAAAAGTGAATCTTGAAACTAAGAAATCTTCAAGAAGGTGTTCTTGGTATACTTTCACTGGTCTATGAGAGCTTTGCACTAGTTTACATCATCTTTAAGAATAGGGAAGTCTTTTGCAATTGATTATTGAGCTTGTTTTGTCTCAAATATCTTCTAGGGGTGATTTTATGTATAATTTCTCAATTAGTTGAATTTTGAATTGCTATAAGGGGTTATAGCTTTGCTGCAATGTTAGTAGTGGTCATGTTTGACATTGTGTGAGTGTAGCAGGGTGCTGCTTGAGTTTGTGAGGTTCTTGCAAGGTGGAGAAAGGTTTCTTGATTGTATAGGATTTACAATTAAGAGTGATTAGTGAATTTTCTTTGCTAGTTTGCAAGGAAGACTGGATGTAGCCCTTGAAGAAGGGTGAACCAGTATAAATTTTGTGTGTTTGCTCTGTCTTTTGTTAATCTTGATTCGCGTTTAGATTTGTTGCAAAATTAACTCATCTGCATAAAAATCAATCAACTATTTTTGTAATCAATCAATTGAATTTTTCATATTACACCTACTGTTATTCTATTTTTTTTAATCAAGTTACTGCACATACTGTTTTCATTGTATAATCTTCTCTAATCTAACAAATTTCTTTGTATCTTACACTGTATGAACTGATATAAATTGAATGTGATTAATTATTTTGACTTACAATTTATTTTTAAAATTTCACTTGGTTAACTCTGTATCTCAATCAATTTTTTTCTTCTATTGAAAATTTGAAAATTTCACATTCATTAGTTTTCTTATTAAATTGATTGTTTGAAGTTTTCAAGTGATTAAAAGTTTGTTTTAAAATTTTTGGGAGTTATCTCAATCGATGGACTAGTAATTCAATTGATTAATTCTTCCTGATAAGTCTTGCTGTGTGAAATATAAATCAATTGTTTTTAAATTGAAATTGATTGATTTTCTTGTGTGCACCTACAAATTGCAGTTAAAGAGATTTTGTTGAAAACTTTTATTTTATTTAAACCATATTTCACACCCTTTTAAACTCAGCCTAAAGTGTTTTCACGCCCAACCCAGGTCAGTTGCGCCGGTGTCACTGGATTTAGTTACAAGTCCAAGCTTTGAAGCCTAACTTTCACCGAGCCCATGTTTTGTACACTGAGTGCATTTTCATTGAATTGCTCCCAGGTCTGATTTGCGCTGGACTTAGGTTCTAGCGTCGGACATAACTCATTCTTTTCTCAATCTAATGCTTTTTTGTCCAAAGTAATAGGGATTTAGAAAAAAAATCAATTATCATACTCTAATAATCAATTCTTAACAAAAAAAAATATCTAAAAGTAAGAATTAAACATATTTTAAGCTTGGGAAAAATTGATTTTGTCATTAAAAAAGTCTAAAAATATCATACAAATCAACTCTGTCATAGCCTTGCACATAAGTAGAAGTTGTGGACTCAATGATGTTGATGACTTCCTCTGCAATATTGAATAAAACTGAGCTAACAAAAGAAGCATCAAGAATCATCTTCATTTGTAGTTGAATTCCATTGCAAAATGTCTACACCTGTATCTCCACTTCAAACCCATGGTTTGGACAATTCCTTAACAAAGCCTTGAATCTTTCCCAGGCTCCACATAGTGGTTAGTAAAGAAGTTTAGGCTCACTTACCGAAGGAATTAGAGTTTGAGTATTATTGTGGTTGACATTGACATTTTTTTGGAAAGCAACTAAATGATGTTATGGATGAGAGTGAGATTTGATGAAATTTAATCCTAACAATTGCTTTCCATACCATCTGCATTATTTTTTTCACATTCCAAGTGCTCGTTTAAAATATAAAAATTTTGCATAAGTTTTACTTTCTTTTTTATCAATTTAACTATCAAGAATAACTTTTAGTCTATATTTATTTAAGAACTCTAGTATGTTTTCTACTACTTTTTGCTACAAACTAATAGGTGTAAAGGAAGGTTTACTCTCGTAGAGAGAATATACAGTTTAGACTTCCATACAAGTACATTAATTCACAAAGTGAAGAATAAAAAATCATCACACTCCCACTACACAATACAAATACAAAAGATAGTATAAGTTTTATACAAAGATTGTGAGTAATAATATTACAAGTTTTGTATCTTCTGATGGTTCTATCTTTGTGATTATAACTTGCTTGAATATGATTGTTGCTTGTGAAATATTCTTTTGAATTTGTCTTCGTAATTCTAATAATGTAATCCTTGAAATTTATTAAACAAAATTACTTGAATTAGCTTAAGACCTAACAGATTCAGAAAACTTAAAGTAGCCATGGACACTGTTTGATATGGATTCTTGGGGTTGTTTAAGATCTAGATCAACCTCTTGGAAGAAGAAAAACAAATTCAAAAATGAAAGGAATGAAGTTGGCACAACAATGAAAGGCAATCGTTAGCATATGGTGCGTAAATGTAGAAAAACAATAGAACAAGTAACTATCAATGTCAAATAAAATAAAAAATGGAATAAGGAAGAAGATGAAAGGTAGAATGCTACTTGTGGAAAGAATTCCAAGGATAAATGCTAGAGGAGCTACAACTTGAGAAAGCTTCTTAAGATAAGAAGTCAAACAACATGAGAAAAGAGAAACTCAACTTTCAAGAAACACTTTTAAAGGTACTTTCATTCACTCTCTACTTCATTATTTCATTTCATGATTTGTGTAAAAGTTGGAGTCCTATTTATAATAGTTCATGGACATCTGAAGTTCAAAAGATTAACAAAGTTAACTATGATTAAGAGTAACTAATATCCTAGAAGTACAAGAAGTAGTTAGGAATGTGCATGAATGAGCACATGGCGGTTTTGAAAATTCATGAAGATGTATGGGGTTGTTTGGATCTAATGATGGTATTTGTATTTAGTTAAGAGGTGTAATGATGGGAGTTGTATTTAGTTAGAAGGTGTAAGAATGAGAGTTGCATTTAGTTAGAAGGTGTAATGATGAAAGTTGCATTTAGTTAGAAGGTGTAATGATGGAAGTTGCATTTAGTTAGAAGGTGTAATGATGAGAGTTGCATGTAGTTAAAAGTTGTAATGATGGGAGTTGATGATGGGGTCATCCTTGTGTTTCAATTTGATTGGTGGAGAGTTTCAAAAGTTAAGATGTTTCTTTCATTCTCTTCTTACATTCTCTCAAATTTCTTCCATTTCTAGAGCTTTACTTCTTCTCTTTGTTTATTTCTTCATGCTCCTTCTTTATTTGTCATGCTTCCTTTATTTATTCTTCATGTCTTCTCTTTCTCTTGTTCCTCAGGTGCTCCATCCATGCATGTATCACTTTTCTTTCTTTATCTACCTAGTGGCATTCAAAAAGTTTCTTAACCTTCATCTCCCAATCTAAATATTCTTAAATATTTTTATTTCTATAGAAAGAAGAAATGTCTACCTTAGGCTCTGTAGAATGAGTATGATTTTTAGGCATATGATGATGTCTAAGGGGTGATTGGTGGGAAAAATCATAGTGATGACTACTATACACCCCTTTTTCTCTTTTGGGGATGAGGGTCCTTATGATGTTTGCTTCTTTTATTTGACTTCTCTTCATGTTTACTCTTAGGTTTGCCTTATTGTTCCATGTATTATGCAAACATGGTTCTTACCTCTTTCATTAATATTTTTTTTTTGTGTTTTGTAGTTTATCTCTTAGGACTTCTCCCTCTTGATGATCCTTAAGACTACCATGTACACTGGAATGATGAGAATGGTCACTCATGTCTTTATCACAAAAATGATGAGAATGGTTTTCACAAGATTTTCAAAATCCCACAAAAATGAGTAATAAAGGTTTTTAGTGAAATTTGCTAAGAAGAAAAGTTGTTGACAATTTACCAAGTAGACTCTCAGGAAAGAGAGATGGGCCATAAGTGCACACGCTTAAGTGCCAAGTATTTCTTAGCCAGAGTTTTTTCCAGACCACTTTCAAAACATCTCTTAATACAAAATTTCAAAATACTTTTTTAGATGTGTTTTCAAGTGAGTCCTAAAGACCAAAGGAAGGTTAACTATACAACTTAAGCTTTGAGAGATTGATTCCTATTTGTCACGGAGACCTAAAAGAAAATTAAAGAATTAACAACGTAAAAGCAAGTAGAAGTAGCTAAATGTAAACAAGCTAATTAGATGAAAATCCCGAGTTAAAAGTGCAAGTTACACTTGGAACCCCTTGACACACTTCCACAAAAACTAAGCGATTACTATTACAATGTTCAACTATGGGCTCGCAATAAAGGCATTTTTCCAAAACACCAAAGCTAGGAAAAAAAATACAAATGAGCAAAATGAATACACAACATTATGTGACAAAGTAACTAGATTACAATAAGCGGTTTTGTATTTGTTTTTGAATTTTCCTTGAATCAAATAGCAATGTTTTGGTCCAACTCTTCCTCTCAAGTGTTCGACTCTCAAAATTGTACTTCCTTGCCTTCAAAGTCACCTTTCAATATAAGCATTCTTCTAGATCATCCTCCAACACCTAATATTGAGAAGTGTTGAGTTTCAAACAAGATACTTGAAGGAAATAGTTAAATCAATTCTTCAAACACTTTGTGAGCAAGAAACTAAAACTGAAAAATGCACAATTTGAGAAGGTAAAACGTCAATTGAAAGAATATTGACAAAACTCAAAGGAATTTCAAGAAGAAAAACAACAAAAAAAGGCACAATTTTAAAACTTGAGTAAATTACAAAACAAACTAATTTTAGAGTAGTTTTGGCAATTGTACTTCTCATATTTATGAAACTTTTTCTATGATAAATCTGGCTTTGAAATTTTTACCTATGATTGGTTAATCAATATATGAAATACTCATAACAAATTATACACCACTGGAAAAATTAAAAGAATTTCTAGACCGTAAGAAAATGCAAAATGTTCAATTTATGTTTGTAGCACTAAACATCTTGACTCCTTGATTTATCATTTTTTTCACTTTTAATTAAAAAGTGCCTTTTTAACACAATGTTTACAACAAATTTTTCAGCCCAATAACAGTACATAATTTTCCAGCGAATAGAAGCCTAAGGAATGTCAAAAATGGGAACAAAACTACTAGACACAATAGAAACCTAACTCTAAAACTCTTGTTAATGATCTAATAACATGCTATCGAACTCAAATTTAGAAAGTAAAAAGCAACCAAAGCACATTACATTTGTGATTCAACTCAAGGCATTTCATCAAATGCCTAGTAGGCATAGCAAAAGTGTATTAGACATTTTCACAAACACCTTCTCTACTATTTTATACTAATGGAGTTTCTGACAAGATAAAGGACTAAACGCAACTCTAAAGAACACTTAGGTTTAGAAATTTAAAGTTAAGTAAGACAAACACAAACCGAAGTAAAGTTATTGTACAAAACTAGACAAAACATGCAATAGAAATTCCTAGAACAAGACATTAATTCAAGACTTGAAAATAAAAATTTGAATAAACTAAGAAAGAAAATGGCACAAATTTAAGGCTAACTAAGACTAAAAAGGTATAATACAAGACGAAAACAAACAAAGAGGAAAGAAGAAAAGAAAAACTTATCTCTTGAAGACCTCCAAGCCTGACTCTTGATGAAAAATGATGGAAGCACTATCTGGAGGCAACAAAAGACTCAAAAGAAGAAAAGAACTCAACTAGTTCCTCAGGTTTCTCAGAGAAAACTGAAGAGGCCTTCACTACCAAGGAATGTTTCCTAGTGGTGAGCCTAGGAGAATACTTCCATTTTTTTTAATGTCTTCAAAGAACAAGAAGACACACAAAATAACATAGTCAATTATCATTCTATTCAGAAGTGAGTACAAGAGAAGGGTAGACCTTTTATTTATAGGCTTGGGGGAATCTATCACTCAATATTCTAGATGATGTGTGACAAAAAGTGAAAAATGCAACTACATATGTGAAAGAGGTGCTCCAACCTTCTCAAAGTCCCACATTGCCCACTTCTTTCATTTTTTAAGTGTTTATAATCTCCCATTTGCTCTAAGTTGATGCATAGCCATATGGGTAGTGTATGGGGTTGTGTGTTGACTTCTTTTGGCCAATTAGGGTTTTGACTTTCCTAATGAGGAGGGTTTCACCTTAGGATTCAAAATCTCAAATAGGCTCAAAATTTATGCTTCTATTTTTTTATGCCAAAGGAACACTATTACTATACAAACACTACTCCTAATTTTTACACAAGGCTACTCCTATACAATTTTACAAGGCTAAGAAGAAAATAAAATGAAGTCTCTAAAAAAATTACTCTCTATAGAAGAAGAGTCTTCTTAAGTCCTTCTTCCTCCTTCAGTTTTCTAGCCATTGACCTTGTCAAAGGTCCACTTTGCAGTCTTCTAGATGAATTTCCATCATTTCAAGTATGAAACTTAGTATTAAGCCCTTCATTTCACAGGAAGGATCCTTGGTGGTGAGCCTAGGAGAATAGCCCCATTTTTAATAACTTTAAAGAACAAAGAAGACAAGCATAAAAACATAGTCAATTCAAGTTCAATTCAGAATTGTTTACAAGAGGGGTCAAGAGGCTCTAGATAGATGGATGATCCCTCTTGCACTTTATGTTTTAAGGGATGTGGGACGATAAAAATGGCAAATGCAACTGCACATTCCAAATAGGTGCTCCAAGGTTTCTAAGTCACATATCAAGCAAAACTTACTCCTTCCAAGCCTTTTATAAGCATTTCTTCATGAAGGACTAATGCATTGTCGTGTGGTGTGAGAATGGGGTGGTTTGTGACCGTGTTTTAACCTCCTTTGAAGGGTTTTTACTCTTTAATTGAGGTCTAATTGAGAGTAAACAAAATTGACTTGGGAACTAGGATTTTGACTATCCAATCTACCCTAATTGAGATCCAATTAGAGGCCCACTCTGGTCTTACCTTTTACACAAGAAAATTACTAATTGTATATAAAATGTTATACTCCTATTTATATTTTTTACAAGATGTACAAGACTAAGAAGAAGAAATAGATTTCTATTATTATTTTCTCAAGTATTGAGTCTTCTTTTATAAAGCTTCATATTTTGCATTCCTTTTAGTCAAAGATGTAATGGTTGGATAATCCCCAATCAAAACACGTGCAATCAATTACCATAATTTCATTAAGTGATTATAGGATAAGAGATATAAGGTACCAAAAAATATTGCATTACAAGTACATGAAATCAATTACCATAATTTCATTAAGTGATTATAGGATAAGAGATATAAGGTACCAAAAAATATTGCATTACAAGTACATGAAATTGGAATTCCAAATATAAGTCTAAAGTCTAAAATTAATAAATGATATATGTTTTGTTACTAAATATCGCATATATGTACTCATGGATCTTCCCATAAGTAACTCTTTCGTCATTTCTCATTCCATCCTAATTTAACAAATATACCAACATATCTAGTTATTGGAAAGGTAATATTATTAAAAAATTCAAGTTATGTATTAGCTCTGCTGTGTGTTACTGTTGTAGTCTTATTCCAATGCCTTTAGAAGAGTAAAACCTAGCACAGTATAAATCACAAATAATTATATTGAAAAAGAATGAAAATATGAAATATAACGGTAGAAGAAAGAATATAAAGAAAGAACAAAAATAGTCATTGTAATGCTATCTAGCCTCATTTGAACAAACGTAACCTTTTGCATTTTGCCACTAACCTTGTGTGTTAAAAATAACCTCTAAGATGTGGAAGTATTTGAAAGCCAATTCGTCTAAGCAAGTACTAACAATAACGAGAAAGGTTGTGCCAACATATTAGAGAAATAAAACTAAAGGGTAAACTTAAGCCTTGAGATTTCTTCCAACTTAGTCTTAGCAATGAAATTCCTCTAGGGGCAATATTTATTTCTTTAAGAATGAAATTCAATAGAAGAAATTAGTCAGACTCAGAACCAAATATTAGAGAACAGGATCCTAAGGACTATCCCCATTTGTTCCTCTTTCTTTCATAATAAGGCAAGCTCATTGAATCTCCTGTACATTAAAAGGATGATTTTTGGCCATCGCATTTTTAATATATGCTGGAAACTCATAAATCATACAGTTTGAAACCTCTATATCAAAAGGTAAGACAACATTACATTAATCAAATATCAGTTCCTTTTCGCGCAGCAATTTACACATACGTTACTTTCCAATTTCTATCACAGAAATGGTAAAACAAATTTAAGAAAAGAAACTGATGTTGAATAGTATAATTCATTTGGATGATATAAATGATACAAGAGTTAAAGTGAATTGCAATTCGTCACAGCTTGACAGAGTGAATTATCCAGCATGCATGCCAAGTCAAGTCATCCCTTGATAACAAATTCAGAAGCCAAATCACCACTTTTCAAACATAATAAATGCAGAGTAATTTTAATTGCCGGGATTAAGGTTTAACATATAAATGTCCTCCCTATTGAAATTTAGACAATGTTTCATTAATGCATCTCATTCATTCACAATTCTTAGTTCTGACTAACTCACAATTGTTGAATTTCTATAGGTAAACATTTCAAGATTACTTTTAATCTCTTGAAATTGTAATTACACTTCAATTTTTTTTGTCTCTTACCTATTATTTTCAATAAAAAATTCTATATATTAACAACTACTCTATTTTGTTTTTCAAACATGTGATTTTAAAGGCGTAGAATATTTGTCACTACAAATTCTAAAAATGATTTCTAAAGCAGATGTTAACCATTCTTAAATGCACTTCCATCTTTCCTTTCAATATATTCTGATAAAAATTTAGATGAATTTTAATTTTAGTTTCTATTAAATTTTATCCACTATTTTGTTTTAACAATTTTAATTCTCAAACCTTATACAAAATTGTTTTGCTGTATATAAGATACAGTCTTTCTAGTACGAGATGACAAGTATAATGTGAAGCTAAGAATAGGCCACTACGCCACTAGATGTAACAGGATAAATAAAACCCCATTTAATAAGCACAAGGTGTTACATATTATACAATAAACTTAAAAACTGAGACAGCAACGAAGGAAATAACCACAATCCTCAAACTTGTATCTTTATCGTTCTAAATTCAATTTTCCAAAAAATATACCAATTCAAATAGGACCAATGCTTATACATAACTCTCCAAAAGATTTGTTGTAGTTGAGCAAACTCCACGGTTAACATCATAGGCAACCAGTACAATAAAAAATTCACGAAATTAATGGAGAAATGCAGATCAAGCACGAGAGAGTATTAAATTTTAATGAAATAGTTAATATTCAAAACAATAATTAAAAAATTGGATCTCAACAAGGTTTAATTCAACTGTGCATTCTTAAAACTAGAACAACAACTGGCTATATATATATATATATATATATATATATATATATATATATATATATATATATATATATATATATAT
>Ga0099825_1008227_pt1 | contig 12428 bp, 11 predicted proteins | sample SiratroredBW_FD_76838 | JGI IMG/M metagenome (GOLD analysis project Ga0099825, IMG submission 76838) | Root nodule microbial communities of legume samples collected from California, USA - Siratro red BW | ecosystem: Host-associated > Plants > Roots > Nodule | place: USA: California | collected...
AGTCAGGCGCCTTATCCATTAGGCCACAGGCGCTTTTCGAGAAAAATTCTTAGTTCTGTTAAAATTAATCTATTTTTCCAAAAGAATGGTCTTACTTTTACCTTACATAACCAATGCTCCGAATGCTAAATACTCTCCAGAATTTAACAATTCAGATATTCGTGGGGCTAATGGTTTTTTAAATTGAATCATCAAACGTTTAAAGATATAAATTCATATTTAAAATATATTTTTCCCTTGTGTTTAGCGTTTTCCGAATAATACTGTTGGTGTATTTTAGGCTCTAAATTAAATTATAGAAATGTGAAAAATAATCCACTTATGATAAAAAAAATTGTTTCTATCATAAAAGACTCAATTAGGTGTCCAACGTAATTATTAAAAATCATTGCATAAATTGTCATTCTCTATAACCACCTCATGTATAAATATAAGGTGGTGTTGGAATAGAAAAATGACATCTTCTAATTGAACTAATCAATAACGATAAAAAAAAACTAGCGGCGAGACCAAATTTAAATATTCCATAATGTATTAAATTATTAAGTTGAAAACCATAAATTCTAGGTAAAAGAAATTTTAAACTAATACAAAAATATACCAAATGTGTTGTAAGAATAAAAAAATACATAATAAAGGTGCATTTTGAATAACTATGAAATTAAATTGTTTCGATAATTAATTATGACTAGAATTTGTTTTTGTTTGGAAAAGTTTATTGAAAAATTATTTTAAGATGATTAATTTCGCTTGATGAAATAAATATATTTTTGTATAAGAAAATGAGCATGTATACAGTTGAAAAACAATAGTTATAAATTTATATATTTTAAAATTCATAAAATGAACTTTCTTTTGTAGATTTCAGCTTTTGTCCCAAATGCTGAATTACAAATGGCCTGTTAATCCAAAAAACGGCTAAAAATTTAAAATTCTATCTTTTTCAAACACGTTCTATGAGGCTAAACAATAATCATAATCATGCCCTGTAAACAATCATACGTTATATTTAGTGCTTCGAAGTCCCCAATGGATAAAAAATATGAAAAACGATGTTGAATCATCTCACGTGCTTAATCTTGGTAACTTCACATTCAACCTTCATTCGGCTCAAGAAAGATTTGTGGTTTCCTTAATCTCTTTTTTTCAGATAAAAGTAGTTCATTGTCGATTTTAGAAACAAAAAGACTTCAAGACAGAGCTCTGAGTTGTTTCTCTGGCTCGATCCCCAGGAACTTGAAGAGTTAAGGCATGCATAGCATTGCTTGTTGGTGCGAATTCAATGCAGAGAGTAGTAGTATAAATCCAGTAAGTATTTCGTGTTTTGAAAAACCTTGAGATAAGCGTGGCTTTGCGTGTCCACAACTTATAACTTCTCTTAAATATAAACAAGTTCAGTAACTCAGATCTATAAAAAAGGGTAAAATAGGGTCAATCACGATTTGTTTGGTCCGTATGTGTTGGAAACACATAACATATCACACTACTGTTCATGATTCGAATCATACTGCTGATACAGAATAACGACTACTCTTCCTTTCAAATTGTCCTTGAGTAAAACTTTAATTAAAAAAATTGGCATCAGCGGATATTTCCTCTGATTTTTAACTATGATAGCCTATAATATAACTATGCTAACATTCAGTTTCAATCACAAAAATATAAACTCGTCACCAAAACCGGTGGAGATAACCTCAAAATGTGGTAGCTGAATGGTCTGCTACCGCCAAAAACTTCTAGAAACAAAAAAGCCTAAACTGTAGTTAGATCAATGCATCACTTAATCTTCAAGCTCGATAATCTTAACCACAGATGAATCACCAACTTTCTGGCAAACAACTACACGATCGTGCGACTTTATAACTCCTGCTGCTTTTCCATGATCAAGGGCAACCTTTAGAATAGACTCATTTGAGGCATTAGGGGTCTCGGCCTGCAGGCAGAATATTAGATCAAGTCTGGTAAGTCTCCGATCATTAAGTGATGGGGTCATTGTAAAGCAGCATGTATAGCAGTCAAGCAGACTGTAGCTTACGTTTCATTCCGTAGCCATGAAGGTGACTACTACAGAAAAATATAAAACTCATTTCTAGATCTACCTAAAGGAAATACAAGGACTCAAGGAGCTCAGGAGTCACGATGAATTGAAGCTGAACAGATAAACAGTAACCAACCCCGATAGTCATTTCCTTCACCCAAAAGAACAATGCACAATAATAATGCAGACAAAGTCGTGAAACAATTGACTTACTGGATGTCGAGGATCGGCAAGTATGGGAAAGAGACCTCTTACAATAAGTGATTGCCTAGCCTGTGCCAACAAATTGAATTATAAGTTAGTAAACAAGATATTTCAACGTGACACTATAAATCCTGGTAAATACATGCTTCGAATCATTATACGGAACAACTGTGTCCAAATGCATGCCGATACAGCATCATCTTTCAAAGTAAGTCAGTACGTACTGTTCATGGCTGTATTTCCATTGGAAAGGATACAGTACAATTAATTACGGCTGAGAAAACTGGAGTAAAATTAGATAGTTTTATAAATGATGTGTAAAAAATGTCTAGTACATAAAAAATCGAGAATAGAGAAGTATATTAATTACATTAATTGTAAATAGGCTTTCCCACAAATGAGTTGGCAGTTGGTCCTGGAAATGGCCAGGAATAAAATGTTCTTAGCAAAGCAAAGCATAAAAGAAATTATTTATTTAAAAGCTACAATTTAATTAGTAGAATTCATATATGAATCTGGGGGGTCAACTAATGCCTGGTGATCTCTTGATTCGAGAACCTATCGCCGCCACTCCATAGTTTCTTACAGAAAATTATTTGGATCAACAACACATTAATTATAAAATAACTAATTTTATAAATTCTTGCACATATAAATTCAGAAAGGTTAAACAAAAATAGTTTTGCAATTTTATTGATGTTTTCCGTTTGCTTGAAAAACATGCACAATTTTAATACATTTCAATAGAGCAAAAAAAGATTTTGGATTAATGTAAGATTATACGAACACGATATTTAACAAAAAAAAATGTTATTCATTAATCATTAGCGTGATGGTGATTTTTACTTCAAAATATGTTCTAATTCAATTATCTTAGCAAATCATATCCTTAAAAGAAAGGTAAATAATTTAGCAAAGCTATACCGAACATCATATCAATAATATAATCCAGACTGTAAAAAGGACAAGGGGGTGTCCGTCTGATCCACCACGTACACCTAACAGAGAATAAGATGCAAACAACACAAAAGATCTAACCTCAAAAGCTCCGGTAAAGCTCCATTTCAGCTGATTTGTCTTAAGTCGGGGGATCACAACAGAGAGAACTGGCATGGTTGGCCTATATTTTGCTATCAATCTAGAAAGTGCATGAAGCCCTATTAGAAAAGCCTCAAAGCCACAAGTAGAAACGCAGGGAAGAAAAATTGAATTGGACATTATGAGATTCATAACATTCATTTTCCAAGTATTAATCCAATTTAAAAGTTGGATAGTTTATCTCTCCAAGATATTATATGAACATTCACATTCAGACAGTACCTTGCGGCCCTTCCAGACGAAGTGAAGCAAATAATAACAGAAGCCTTCACCTTAATAGCTGCTCGTACCTACAAAGTATGATTTGCATTTAAGTTTCAAAGATGAAATAAACCAACCACTAAGACAAGAAAGCACGATCCATAGACAAACTATGTTTTCAAAGTAGACAGGCAATCACTAGCAAGAAGAAACTAAAAACTGGCCCACAGCACAAGGCTACCTCTAATGTGGGATCAGGGATGTCAGATGCATGCAGCCTTACTCTATGATCAGAAGCTGATATTGCAACCAAAATCCATGACCTCCAGTCATGGAACAGTAACCTTGTTGTGGTACCATGTCTCACCATTGCATGCAATACGAACCACATAAAATAAATAAGAGGAAAGATTGATATGAAATTACCGCAGAGGAGGCAATAGATTCCAAGTGGGACATGGGTTCACCAACATATTTGACAGTTTTCTTAAAATAAAGGTCTTGATTAAAAACTTTCTCAGCCTGAAACAAAAGGTGGAGATCTCAGCCAGCATTTTGAGTGACATTTCAAACAGGAGATTATTTAATGAGTCAAATCAACTCTCCCAACAAAGGATTGACATTCACATAACTAATGCCGCATTATTATCCAAAGATATTCTTTAAAACCACCAGAAGATAGAAAGAGAAAATGCTAGGAGAAATTGGAATTCAGAAAAAGAAAATTTGTTAGAACAACATAGTTTCCATCATTTCTTAGGAAACTTAAACTAAATGAAGTCCATAGTATCTTCATCTATTTAGATGAAACTCCGGAGATAAAATAGTTCAGAAAATCAGACAGAAATTGATATTCAGATAAAGAAAAGTGATGAGAATAACATAGTTGTCTGACTTTCATACTCTTGTAGAAGATTTTATCAAAAATAAATCATACAATTCACAATTGAAAAAGAAATGAAAAAATTAAAATACTACATGCAGCCAATATTCTTATCAAGCCACTTTCAAAGATTTTAGTTTCACTTAGCTTGTTTTTCATGACAAATGGATGAACATGGAAAGATAAAAAGAAATCAGATAACTGGCTAATCTCAGGTCATTCAGACTATAGTATCTTCATCTGATTACACGAAATCCAGAAGATAAAATTTTTATTTTTATTTAATAGTATCTTCAGCCATAAAGCATGCACGCGTGTAAAAAATGGTAAGAAAAGCACAAAATACTAGATCGAGCAAGAGAATTACCCTATTACAGAGTAACTACTATACAACCAGAAAGATCAAAAGCAATTTTTAGTTAAACAATTAAGAGATATTTTGGTAATATCAATGATAATAAGTCAAATACAGAAGTTCCTTTAATCTGTTTGAATGTCTTGAACAAAAACTAGATGCAGCATAGGAATTCCACCAACCATACAATTGCAAAATCAGTAATGCTTGAAATAATGAAGTTGTCAAACCGCAACACTATAATATTCCAATTCCAAATTATTTAGGTAACAGACTTCACAATATACAGAAGAATTTCATCAGAAATGTTCCATAAAATACAAAACTAACATACTTGAACAAATTTGGAAGTATCAAATGAAATTAAAGAGCAATGAAGTGCACTTACTTCTGCACAAATTTTACCAACTGTAGAGATAGTCTCAACAGGGTATAACCCACGTAAAGTCTCGGCACCTAGAAGTATTGCATCACTCCCTGTATACATATTAATAACAGTTCAACAAATATATAATAAATGATTCTAACAAAAACATGCAGATCAAACACTAAAAAAAACTCAATGTGAAAGGTCAAAATCAGAAAAAAAAAATAATAATGAAGGGATAAATATTTATTGAAGTTGGGTACAAACAAATATCAAAAGCACAGCAAGATGCACAGGTATATATAGTCACCAATGCAAGAATGACTAAATTATTGAAGCAGGCCTAAATCTGAAAATGAAGATAGCAATATTTCAAGTCTTCGATAGTCATCTACAGAAGCTCTCAAGTTACTATGCAAATCAATGTTGATGACTCGGTAGACAACTTCAAGGCTCAAGCACATAGATAGGCACTAATGCGAGATAAATGATATTAGTGAAATGTGGTGAAAAGGACTCCAGTATCATTTTATGTACAATAATAAAATAGTGCCATAAATTCCTCTCTCCATATGAACACTCTCCTCTCCTGGAATCCCAACAGGGTTATCAATGGTGGATGGCGGAAGACCAAAATTTCATCATATAAACATGCCATGTGGCCTAAGGAGCTGCCATTCCGAGCCTCCATTCACAAACCAAAAAACTATGTTATGGTGCAATGGTTATTTAACAACATTGAGCCCCCGTCACACCTTCACTTTTCACACAAGCACAACAGCTTACTGGACCATTTCTCATATTATAAGTCCTGTTGTTGGTTGAATTTCACTATTTAACAATATCTAGAAAAATTCAATGTAAATCACTTTAATTGCCAAATTCTTAAATCTACAATATTCTAGACCATTGCACCTGCCATGTCTACTAAAAATCAGAACTTTTGGGGATTAAATATATTGGTTATGATATAAATATAAACTTAACAAGATAAAATTTCCTGGACATCCAAGTAGTCACCACCACCCTAACTAGTGGGATCATGTGACAGGTGACTTACCATCTAAAACAGCATTGGCGACATCAGTGGCTTCTGCACGAGTTGGTCGTAAGTTGTCAGTCATGCTATCCACAACGCGAGTAAGCACAGCAGGTTTCCCAGCCATATTACACTTGTAAAGGGCAGATTTTTGAAAGAAAAATACCTACAGAAGCAAATAGTAGTTGATTAACACCTCTGCAATGGTCAGTCTATGAATGATTAGGTATTCACTTCATGTCCACTATAAAAGATAAATTCCCTCGCTCAGCAAAAGTCTCATTTATTTCTTTGCTCGAAGTTTGTGGTTTTAACAGCAAACCCCACTCACTCAATGACTATTGGTACATTTATTCACACTTACAAACAGATGAAAACTCACAACCTCGGTCATATACACGTTTACGGTTCAAAAACGGACATTTGGAACATTTGTGAAAACTTGGTAAACTATGTTGTTTTGAAAAAAGAATCTATTCAAGTTATTAGTCAAAAGGTACTCTCAAAAGGTACTCGGAAAAATTCATAGTTACATAATCAAATACAATATAAAAGACTCCATACTTAGGATAACTATCTACTAGCTAAAACTTATTCGAACCAACCACGTACCAACCCCATCCATAATGGAAAAGTGGGCCAGATGATCTAGGCAGGAAAAAATTGATTCAAGCATTTAAGTAAAAAAATCATTTCAAAAGAGACCAAGAACAAAAAGTAGAATTGGAACTATTTTGTCCAATATCAGCTCTTACTTAAACATATTGAAGCATATACTTATTTCAAATCATTATGAATACAAATCTATAATATTTGAAGCATTGAATACTTTCTAACATGTTCAAAGTCACAGCATACACAAGTAGAGCCCTTCATTCTACAAATAAGATTCAGTTCAACAAAGAATCTAACCTTCTCTGGGGGAAGATCAATGCCCAAATTCCCGCGGGAAAGAATAATACCATCTGCTTCTTGTAGAATTTCATCAAAATGGGTCAATCCCTATAAAAGAATACAGGTGTGCATATGCTGTTGAATCAGAACACTGACGGGAATTTAATTTACATAAAAACTAAATTGTCCAGTGAATTATGAAAAAATGCAGTTCACCTCAACATTTTCAATCTTTGCAAATATATGAGTCTGGCTTAGATCTCCTAACTTAGAAAGGAATTCACGGGCCTGCATTTCAAGCACACAAAGAGTTTTTTAATAGAAAACCCGAAACAGCTCTAGAAAAATAAATTAAATGACCAATCATGAACTCCAAAAAACTAAACAAAGTAAAGAATGTCGAAGACAAATTACCTTGCGAACATCTTCAGCATGCCTAGTATATGACAATGACAGAAAATCAATTTTGTTTTTAACTCCCCAGGTGCTTATAACCTGCAAGGAAAAAAAACAATAGCACAAAATTTTAAAAAATCGTATTTTTAGGCACATGCAAACTATACATATGTGATGATAAATAAGTGACTCATTCAAACATGCAAGTAAAAAAAGTAGAAATTACCTCCTTGTCTTTATCAGTAAGGGTAGGCAAATCAATATGAACCTGAGAGGCATGCAAAGTGAACAATGACCCTGCTAATGTTGCTGAATTCTTTATGGTACAAACAACGTCATCACCTGTAACTTCGGACACCTGCATAATTTCAGCACAACTACTCAACATGCATGTATGACTTCAACTATTCCTACTCATGTCAGCCTATGCCATTGCCATAGATTTTGAAAATATCAACAAAGTTTTAACTTCAATTATATGAAAAAAAATCACAATATAGACAGAGACAAATGGTTAATAAAGATTAAAAAAGAAGGAAGCACAATAACAAAACAAAAAGGAGCTTATTAGAATAAATTTTGCCTTCTGTACCCTACTCATACCTCCAGCCATACAGAAGTAGTTTCACTTCCCGTGAACAAGTATTGACCAACAAAAATTGTGTCTCCCTTCTTCATTGACTGTGAACAATCCAAACAAGATTAGAGTTTAAACCAATTCAAGCATTGCATTGGGAAAAACTGAAATGAGTCCACATAACATATGAGTTGTATTAATCATGTAGCGAAGAGAGTAACAAATTACAATTTCAGCAAGGGCCCTCCAAAGAAAAATCATGCAAATGCAATTTACTGCTAACAAGTTCTAACAGCATAAGCAAGAACAAAATTGCTAAGCAGTGGCAGGAAGGTGCAATAGACTCCAAACCAAGTAGAATCACATGCAATGAAGAGTAAAAATGACTAAACTAAACCGCTCAGGTTAATATTCCGAGAAAATATGTAAATGAAAAGTAAGTCATAAAATCCAAACTCAATCTCACAATCAACTTGCAAGATGAGAGTTGTTTTCCACTTATAATATGTCATTTTGATCTTATCACTAGCCATGCAGAACTAAACCATCAGCCTTGAGACTGCAATTAGGAAATCCCCAAAGAGGCCAAAATTAAGGGTGCCAGGGGTGATCAGAACCAAGACACTTTCCAATAGTAAGTCAATCACAGAATGTCACGACAAGGCTGAAAAGTCTAATGAACCTTTGCGAGTCCATCATAATTGATAGGCAGTATCTCTGAAGATGCTTCTTGTCCCCGGTCAGGAGTCAGAACAACCTGGGCATCAGCCTCCAGCGAGATAGATTTCTCACTTTTGTTAACAACCTGCATCTCTGCTCCCACGGTGTCCAGCATTACCTGTTAAAGACAACAACAGAGTACCTACAACACTCAGCACCTTTTTCCATTACATTAACAAATTCAACAAGAAACCTAAACAATAACAATGCATGCATGAATAAATTGGAGGGACAAAAAAATACATTCCCCACGCACTCAGCAAAACCTTAATCCCAACGAAAGGGACAACAAAGATGTGAAACACAAGGGGTTTCACGGGTAACTTCTAACCTAAGAAATCAATTTTTTTGAGAATGCTTGAACCAAAAACGATATTAAGTAAAAAAAAATGAAAGAGAAACTCACAGCACAGAGTTTCTTAGTCGATTTGATAGCAGTTTTCAAATTCTCCAAAGTCTCTTGGTGATATTCAGGATCGCCCCAAGAGAAGTCGAAACGAGCCACTACAGCAGAAAATTAGAAAAATCATCCAAAAACAAATAAGCGTTTCACAAACGGTGGAGAATCGGAAAAAGGAGAGGAATATTAGAACAGCAACGAAGCAAAAGGAAGAGACATATATACCTGACATCCCAGCTTTAAGGCAAGCAGAAATAACCTCGACCGATTGAGATTTGGGACCGAGCGTACCAACGATCTTCGTCATTGCGGGAAAGAAACTCTGAAAATGCAAAATAAATTTAAAAAAACAAACAAATAAAAAAAAAAACGAAAAGAGCGTCGGAAAACAACGATAATAAGAAGAAGAAGATGAAGATGAAGAAGTTACTGACGGCCTTGGATGGTTCGAGGATTGAAACCATACGAATGGGTTCCTCGAGAAGTAAGTGACTGGAATGCATCTTCGCTTCTTTTCCACGCACACAGAGTCACAGAGAGAGAGAGCGCAGAAGCGAAGTTGATGAAGAAGTTATATGAGCACAAGGAGTTTGCGAATATGCTTCGACTCTTGTACTCTTTTTGTTTTTACCTCTTTCTGTGAGGGGAAATTGTTTGTCCCTAGTCCAAAGGGAAGAAAAACCTTAGAGGCGATTATGACCTTTTGTAAAACCAATTTCCGTGTAAAATAAGTCCACTGTTACAACAAACACTTCTACAGCATACATTTTTCTCCTTTATCATTATAATTTAAAAAAAATCACATGTCTATTATAAATTATTATAAATTTTAGTTATTTTCAATTAAAAATTAAATGAATTTGAATTTATTATTTTCCCATCTGAATTAAATGTTGAATTGAACATCCTATAGAGGAAGCATGGAAAGAAGCAAAAAGATTAATTGAGAGCAGCACACGGTTTTCAAGTTAGGTGTGCGCTAAAGCTGCAATTTCGGAATTAAATAAATTATACCAAGTTCTCTACTTTCTAAAAAATATTATTTATTAAATAAGATGGTATAAAATTAAATTCAAACAAAACTTTTATTTTTTTCCAACAAATGCAGTGTGCCTAAATTTTTGTGAGACAAGAGTTTTATCTTGTGTGTTTAATCTAAATCAAGGTTCTGAAATTTTTACCTGGAAAATATACAATGCTAATCTTATAAAATGGGCATTTTACTTTATTTAAGTGGCTTTGATTGGGTAAAGAATTTTAACGCCCAGCTTTTTACAGTGGCACACGGAATTGCGTGACCCATCTAATTTCTTAATTAAATGTCAAATTCTGTGGGTGGTGTTACCACTCATGACTTAATTTACTTTTTATCTTGGGGCTTTGATTTATTGTTAGGTACTTAATTTTGTAAAGAGTGAAACCTAAAATTAATCTGATCAAAATTTCATTTATTACGTTCGGTTCCTTTTATAAAAAAATCTCATAAAAAAAACTTGTGACAATATTTTCTAATGTATATTTTTAAAACATTGTTCAGGTATCTCAATACTACACCTAGAAATTTTTTTTTTCTTAACTAGTTAACTTTTCTAGAATCGCAATATTTTTTAAGTCCTACTTCCTATTTAAAGAGATATACTCCATTTAGGAATAAATAAATAAAAAGGTGCCGATCAAGAAAAGAAAAACTAGAAAAAAAAAAAAGGTTACCGAGAATCCTGGTTTTATAAGTATAATGAAATATAACTAGGAAAATTATTCGAAATGTATTGTTAAATTAGTCTTTTAAATGTTTTTCATTATTACTTTAATTTTTGTAAAGTATGTGCGATTTTGTTTTAGACTTTTAATATTTTAATGAATAAAGCATTATTAATATTAATAATATAAACTAAAATATACAAATATATGTTAGTTGAATTTAATTCAAGTGATTAGTAAATTACTTTTTTATTATCAATATACAGAATCTGTTTTGTATTTAATTTTAAATAAGGGATTGTTTATTTGGTCAGTTATATATACTTTCCATATTATTTACATTTTTAGTAAATAAAATAAAATCACATGGAACTTTCCAAAAGCCTATCATTATTATTTACTATACTAAAATGGTTTGTCACAAAAATCAAGGAGATTTGTTCCTATGTTTTCATATTTTCCTTTTGTATTTTTATAAATATAAATTTTTTTTATTTTGCCTGTTATTTTTAAATTTCTTATACAATCGGTATATATTTCTTTTAAATGACTTTTGATTTTAAATTAATGAATTTAAAAGTTAAAATGGTATTTAAATTGTAATTCATAAGCTAAAAGTGACTTATGAATTGTGCAATCACTTTTAGACTCTCTATCACTTTTAGACTCTCTGTATATCCCTCTCATCTTCTTCACCATTTTTTTGTTGAAGAAAATGGATAAGTAATGGTTGAGATTACATTTAATGTTTCCGATTCCTTCTTCAAAAGTCGAGACCATGAAGGAGATGATGACATCATTAGCGAGCTTAATGTAGATGGTAGTTTTCTTATTAAGGATGAGTAGTATTGAAAGTCATGTAATTTAAAAATTAAAAATATTTAAATTGTATAATCTAAAAATCTTTCCTTAAGAAAACAACGACTTTCAAATAATATAGTTTTAAAGATACTTTTAACTTTCAAATTACATACTTAAAAAAACAAATTAAAAGATTTCTTATTTATAAATACACAATAAAAGTATAGAGATGAAAAAAAAATACCCCTTCTAGAATCATGGCCTTGAACTTGTAGATTGATTTCCTGTTTAAGAAACTAGTTCTTATGGAGTTAGAAAACTTTCAATGTATATTTACATACATCGTTATCAATCAGAAATCAATACAATTTCAACAGAAATGTTAGTTAATACTTATAACGTGTATATTTCAATAAAATGTCTTAAAACAAGTTTTAGATTAAAAGTTGAATACCTTGAACTGGAATTTGATTTATTGTTTATCATCTTATTTCAAAAGTCTTACACTCAATGTATATTTGAACAAGTTTTTTTTATAAGTCATTTTAAGGAAAAAAATTGATGGGTTAAAATTAATTCATGCATAGATAAAAACTACATAAGTTAATTTCTACAATTCAACATATATATATATATATATATATATATATATATATATATATATATATATAAAAATAAATTTTTTTTTATAAAAAAAATAATTTTAAATATTATTTATTTTTATATTTTTATAAAAAATAATAAAAAAATTTAT
>Ga0099825_1008228_pt1 | contig 12428 bp, 5 predicted proteins | sample SiratroredBW_FD_76838 | JGI IMG/M metagenome (GOLD analysis project Ga0099825, IMG submission 76838) | Root nodule microbial communities of legume samples collected from California, USA - Siratro red BW | ecosystem: Host-associated > Plants > Roots > Nodule | place: USA: California | collected...
AAAAAAAAAAAAAAAAAAAGTTAAAAAAAAATTAATAATTTAGTTAAAGAATTAAAGAATCTTAAAAATTAAAAAAAAAAAAAAAAAAAAAACCTCTATTTCTTCCCTGCTTGTTTTTCTCTATGCAAATAATATATTTTTTCTCTAATGATCTTATCTTTTTTTAACTCTTGATTAAACGAAGTGTAAAGGTCTCCATCGGCTCAACGAATCCAAATTTAAAATGAATGAAGTAAATTTCACATCATGTGAGACATTACAGCAACATCTACCTAAATAAATATCCAAAGGCTATATATTGTGAAACATTTTGTTTTTAAAAGGAAATGTACTTAGAAATTAAGCAACGGACGAAGTTAAAAGTCTACGGTGGGCCATCCAATCAAATCCTACTTTAACACAACATATTGAAATGTGCAAATGAAGATTGAAAAAAGTAATGCTTTTGTCCCAATATTTACCCACAACTCTACGTGTCACAGTATAAATTTACTTCTCCTGAGGGTTTTCTCATTCATTACAACATCTTCTCTTGTACAATCATGAATCTCATACCAGATCTTACTTCAGTTTAAAATCACCTACCCCGACAAAATTTTTATTAAGTATTCATTTTCATCCTCATGTTAGATCTCTCTGCTGTGCTATACATGAAACATACGTTAAAAAATCTGGAAATGTAAACTTTCATAGTTTTATTTGCAGGATTATGCTTAGGTTTAAAATTTTATTTAAAACTGATTTTTGATCAAAAAAAAATATATAGTATTTTAATTATATGAGTAATTTTTTTATTTTGTTTATTAAAATAAATACTTTGCAATTTTATAATTTTACTTGTTATGTAAACAATTACATAATCAACTCATTGAACAAACCTTTGTTTGTTCAAATACATCTTAATTTCCAAATATATCCCAAACAAAGTTAGAAGTTTTAGGCTTTATCTGTTTATTAAATTTGAGAATTTAAATTTAACTCAATTTTGCAAAATCATCCAAAAAGATAAAATTTCCATTCATTTATATATTATAAGTTTGAAGTCAATCTCTTCCTAAAGCAAATAATTATATATAGGATGTGCCAAACAAAGTTGTAAAAGTATCACCTTGGTTGATCATGCTGGCCGAAACTAGCTTCAAAAAATTTCAGGCTCGAGTTATTGATTGCTGCTGACCGATGAGTTTTTTTGGAGGTCTGGTTTGAAAAGAACGTCGTCACAGGTGCTACTTCCCCCCTTTCTAATATTGAAATCGTGAAGTCTAATATAATCAGAATTTGTTACGGAGAAATTTCTAAACTATTCTATGCTTTCTGAATATCAAAATGTATTTTGCCATTAGTTACTATAATTAATACCTAGAACTTAAATTATAAGTATTAATAATTTAAGCTAAAATATTATTACATGTTTATATATTCAAATAACGTCATACAAAAAAAATTGACCTCCAGGTTTAGAGGACTGACCAATACGTACTGAGAATGTAAACCCAACCTGCGGATGGCCTGCCAGGCCCGCGAAATAATCTTTCAACGTATATATTGGTGCCGAGAGACAACTACTGAGATCAATACCTTAGAGAATATTATATATACCAAAATTTTGGCGACCTGAATGCAGACCACTTAGGGAATATTTAGTGCAAGTGAAACAAATACGCGCCCCAATCTATTTTAATTTCAAATCGGCCAAAACAGGGCATGAGAAAGAGATGAATAAAATTCTGTATCCTCTAATCTAAACTGCACTGGTTAGAAGCTCAGTTCGCGTACTATCGGTTCTAGAATCAACATCGTTAGCTTTACCATCAGATTTGGATGCTATAGCACCTGCAGTAGTCAATGGGGTATTACTTAAAGATATTAATTTACCCATTTTTATCCTACTAGAAGATGATTCAGTGCCACTCAGAATTTGTCTTAGTTGTGACTGTTGACAAACAATGCGACCTTTGTTCCATTCAGGGAAAGTAAAGGATGATGATGGGACATTATCCTGCAAGAATGACATGGCAGCCTTTGCGATAGGGAAATCTTGGGCATCTATGGTTTTCTCCATCTCACCCCTACTGATTAAAAGGAAAACAACATATCTACGTTAGAAGAAAAAACACAACCGGTAACCTACACTCAAGGTACCGGATATAGCACCTTTTTTTCTGATAAAAAGAGATTATTCAACTCGTATGCGGCGCAGATAATAAGTTATTAGACAGAAGCAACTTACACCACAACAACTGTTGCAAGCACAGGAAGATCCTCGCTAGTCATGAACATTTCCTGCATATTGTTCAGCCAAACAGATAGTGCTGTTAATGCAGCACCTTCAGACATCCTGCAAGGAAATGAAGTCTTAGATTTGACATAATCCGTTGAATATAAAAATGCATAAAACCTCAATTTGGGAGGCTGAAAAAAAAAAAAAGAAAAGAGTTCGCAAATTTCAATTTCAATTACTCTGTCCCTGGAAAATTGAGAAAGGCTTCAATGGTCATATTTACCTGTCCTGTTATCGTTTCAACTTCATTATCATTCTCACGCTTAAATTTCATAAACTACCAATTTGTCAGTTGGTGATTTAGAAAAAATCATAATTAAGTATTGAAATCTCCAAAAGTTAACCAGTCTATATGAACATAAGTAGCTATGGAGACCTCAGAAACTAAAATGGCTGATTGCAAATTGCCTGAATTGAAAGCTGAGGGTTCTACCAACCACTGCCTCAATACTTGGGGGTTTTTATGTTCTCATTTACTAAATAACAAACGTTTAAAAATAATTTATTTCCACTATACCTGTGTACATCCGCAGACCATACTAGTTTACTTTTACGAAAAAGTTCAGGGAACAGCCCCCGCTTTGTTGCTTCATTGAGCACTCTAGCAGCCCTTTCTCGCTGGAACATCCACCAAAGAGCTTCTAACAGTGCATTGTAGAACCTCATCCCCAACCCACACCCTTCGGAACTGAGCTTGTCAAAGACGTATTCCACAATCTGCCAATTAGACTCATCGTCAAAATCTCCCCTGATCATCTGTCCAATTACTTGATGAATATCCGACACCCTTATTTTGATCATTTCATCAATTAAATTATAGGCATCATTTGATCTGAATCCAAAAAATTAAGGAGGTAAGCTAAAATATATCAGAAGTAAAATGCAATTAACAAGTGATCAAAGTAAAATCAAAGCTTTAGAGTTTGGACTTTACTTGATACACGAATGAAATAGAAAATTGCAAAAACAAATAAATAAAAAAGAATTTCCCCCATTTAACATAAAGTGAGAAAGAGTAGTATCTAATTAACACACAAATATCCTGGAAGTTGTTGAATGTTCCATCACATATCATTTATGTTTAGTTGGACTTCAAAATATGATTGACGTCCATATTTAATTTTGCTTCCTAATTTATTTGTTTTGGTTACCAGGGTAGCCTATGACCTATTATAGCCTAACGTCAAGGTAAAATGGCTTGGCTAGAATGCATCCCATGATCAAGTAGTCCTCAGAAGGAAATTGGTCCAACTGAGGAAGGCTCTTAGGCAATTTTATATTTTAAATTGTCCAAAACAAATTCTTGCAAACTCACTCACATTACTAGGACAACATTACTCGCTAAGGGCATGCTTGAAAGTATGTCTACCGAGCTTATCTTACTCATCATAATCACTTCGTAGACCTTTGGTTAAGCTTATAAAAAGTACTTAAAACTCCTATAAGCTTTTTTAGTTCATTTCAATAAGCTTTACCATGAAGATGTGAAGCCCAGTAAATAAGCACTTAACTGAATTTTTTACCAAACATACCTAAGACGAGTTCAGTGATGCAAACACAGTAATATAACATGTATCGATTGAAAGCTTGAATTCAAAACCATATTTTTTCAGTGAAGTTCTCCAATACCATCATTTTCAGGGGACCAGCTGCCACAATTTAATTTCAAAATTGCCTATTGGGAAGTCACATCGTCTATGAAGCAAAGCAAAATTCGGTATACAATTAACACCATATTGATAGAACAACGTGTGAAAATTTCCTACCAAAAAGGCCAAACATATATAGATGACAAACAATATTTTATTGATTTACAACTATCTGACAGGGACAGTTAGAACTGTCTAGCAGTGACACTTATAACTGCCTGACGGTTATAACTTGACTGAAAAATACAACTGTACGAGTAATAAACCAGTAGATACAGTTATTAAAAGAGTTATTCACTCACATGCAAGGACAATGAGAGAAATGTAGCCTATATAAATAAGAACAGGGGTTGAGAGGGATATTTCATCTTGTGATTTGAGAAGATTCATTTTAGATCTTTTCTATTAATTGAAACTTTTCTTTCTATGATTCTGTTCCAGTTTATATCAACTGGTATCATAACTATCTTGATCCAGAGCGAGCAGTACGGTATTGTCAAAATTGGAAGCAAGATTGGCATTGTTGGAAGCAAGAATGGAGATCTCTCTGTTCTTAGGTGAGAACACCTATGGGTGGGCCCACCAGAACGTAAAGATATTTGATATTTTCAGTTGAAGGAGTAGACCAGGAAGAAAGAGTGCAACAGGAGGAAGAAGCTACAGAGGGGCACACTTTGAATTGGTTTTAACAGTCAAAAATCCTACACCTGCAAGGCAAAATGGGCAGCATTCTAGATTGTTTAAATTAGGAGGTTTCAACCATCCATGATCCAGAACCCTGATGAAATCTTGTTGATTTGAAGCAAGATATGTTTGACCAAGTAAGAGATCAGGAAAGGGTTGAAGCTGCTCTCTAATGGGTCCCTAACAACAGTGATGGACTTAGTGCAACTGATACATGAAGGATCTTTGTTGAAAGAGGATAAAACGAAGGCAAATGGGAGAGGCCAATGGGCAAAATCAGTGGAGATTAATGGAAGGCAAAACAATCCAAGTGGGTGGCTGCATAAACAACCAAAGGTGGGAAGAACAAGTGACAGCAGTAAAGGGTTAGGGGTTTAATGATCAATCCATCATCATTGATAGAATAGCCACAACATCTGGGTTCTACCTGGAGCCTGGAGAGAGGCGGATTATCAATAATGGCTAAGAACATCTTGGTTAAGCTTCCCCCACAGAACCATCATACCTTAGTGCTCAGATGGTGGCTAACTTTATGTTGGAGTTAGAGGTAAGAATGAAAATCAATATTGTTCCTGATGAGATGAAAGGTCTGAATCTTCAAATTAGAAACATTGCAGGTGAGATGAAAGGGCTATTCAATTTTTTGACCTAATGGATCAGTCCATGACTGATAAAGCAAACTCTCTCCCACCACTAATGGAACAGACCCAACGAAAAGAGACAGGAAATGGGTCTTAGAGATGGAGGCAAAGAGAAATAGGTAAAGGCTAATTTTTCTTTTCTTATCAAACAATTCTAACCCAACAAAAGAAAGACGATGACATCACAGTTTCAGAGGCATTATGTTTCAAGGCCAAAAGGACAGCAGTAGACAGAGCACCAGAAGAGAACAAGCACACCAACAAATTGGAGTTTGACCCTAGAGAAATAGAGCTATTTTCAGTATTTTGGGACTACAATTATTGAATGAACAAACTTACATATTTGAGTTCGATCTAGACAAAATCAGAGCTATGTTGGGACTACAACAATGGGGTTGGCATGGTCATCAGGCTTCCACCAGCTAGAGCCCAATAGCACATGCTTTCAGCTGCCAAATTCAATTCACCTTCGGGAAAAGGTGAAACTTGGGTAGGTGGGGGGAAATATTCACAAGTAATCTCCGTAGTTAATAAGTAAAATAATTGGTTAGTTAGTTGGGGGACAGATTAATTAGAGAAACAAGGGAAGTTGTTTTGAAATAATTAAGTTGTTTTATCATATGATTTGATAAAGAAAATTCATATTACTATGGGAGAGTCCAGGCCTCTCGAATGTCCTGGAATCATCTGTACTCTTCTGTTAATGGAAATTTTTCTTCCTATAATGCTGATCAAGTTTTGAAGTTTCTATCAGAAGATATTCAAATTGTATCTAAATAAAAATCTAAAAAGAGTGTGGCAAAATAAGTTAACAATATTAGAAAATTGTATGGAATAGAACCTCAAGACTGAAAGTCATAATTTAGCAAAGGTATCAAATTGTGTGGTCTCATGGGCTTATTCAATATTCCTATATTAAAAGAAAAAAAGAGAAAAAGGAGCCATGCTTCCATGCTCTGATGATGAGCCAAAAATCCTTGCACTGTAGTTTGTTTGTTTCTAGTCCAATTTCACAAACAAATAAGATAACGTAGAGGAATTGGAAGCATCATAAATCAACTGCTATTTTTGTCCAAAATATTGAATTCAATTATTTACACAATACTATTAGTGTAATATGCTTGAGATCAACGATTGGCATTTGTAACCACCAAACTATTATAACTTCAAACTTAGATCAGAAAGTAGCAAAGCTAAATTAAAAGAAAAAACACTGCAATATTATTAAAGAATGCTGACCTGTCATTCTTTGCATAAAGAGCTAGCATCATGCAGTAACACATGACACTGGGCAGTAGTCCAGAAGCTTTGATTTCTTGGAACTGCTCCTCACTCTCGTCAACAAGCCCAGCAGTGCAGTATACACTTAACACTGCTTCAAGTGTCAGCTCATTAGGTTCACAATTTGCTTTTTCCATTTCAACATGAGCTTTTACAGCCTCTTCATACTGACCTGCTTGCCTAAAAGCTTCAATCACACCGTTGAACGAATGCACATCCCGTTTTAAACCCGACTCATTCATCCAGGATAAAACTGCTTCCGCTTCTTTGTACAATCCCCCCCTTGCGTATGCATGAACAAAAGAATTGTAGGTCTCAAGGGTTGCGTTGCTTCCAACTTCTTTCATAGTGTTTAATGCAACAAGAGCCTCTTCATACAGTGCAGCCTGCCCAAACGCTTCAATCACCCCAGTGTAAGCCTTGGAAGTCGGCACTATTCCTTTCTCTTTCATATGCAGTAAAATTTTCTTGGCGTCTTCATAAAGCCCTCCCTTCCCACAAGCAAATATCAAGCCCTCGTAAGTCTCCATGTTGGGCTCAATATTTTCCTCCACCATGTCATGAAACAAAGTGACCACCTCCTTGAAGTACCCTCCCTCCCCAAAAACCTGTATGAGAATGTTATAGGTACCCACATCAGGATCCGTGTTACTTACTTTCATCTCAAGAAAAAGTTCACGAACATCATCATACCTCCCGTGCTTCCCATACAAATTCAACAAAATACTATACGTGTCCGCATTCGGCACACAACCTGCAGCCTGCATCTGCCTAAACACGCCCATCGCCTCTTTGATAGATCCTAATTCAGCATAAGCCTCTAATAACACATTATAAGAAGTAATATCCGGCAAATTACCCCCAGATTCCATCTCCCTAAGAAGATCCGAAACCTTCTCTAACCTATTCAACTTCCCAAACGTCTGAACAAGATAACTATAAGTATTGATATCAGGAACTATCCCACTTTCATTCATGGTCCTAAACACCATTTCAGCCTCATCACCTAACCCTCTATTAGCACAAGCACAAAGCAAAGTATTATAAGTGATAACATCAGGCTGAATCCCCTCATGTCTCATTTCAGCAAACAATCCTAACAACCCCTCCCAATCCAACCCACCCCTGGCACAAGCATTAATCACAGTGTTGTAAGTCAAAATATTCGGCGAAACCCTCTCCTGCTTCATTGCATCGAGGAGTTCAAGCGAGGCCTTGAACTGGCCGTTACGGCCATAAGCGTTGATGATGGCGGTGTAGGCGTAGACGGTGCGCGCCACACCGTTGCTTGGCATTTCGTCGAACACCTCGCGACACTTGTCGAGCAAGCTTTCGCGACCCAAGAGCGTGATCATGATGGTGTATATGTGCTCGTTGGGCTTGCACCACAGCTGGCGCTGCATGTACTTGAAGAGACGCAGCGAGCGCTGCCAATCGCCGCGCTGCGCGAATTCCTTGAACACGAGGGCGAAGTCGTTGAGGGAGAGCTTGTTCTTGAAGGGGTCGAGGCACCGCGCGATGCTTCCACGAGGAGGCAGCGCGGTGAGGCGGTTGATTAGGGTTTCCACATCGTAGCTGTACTTTCCCTTCTCCACCGTCACGGAGGGGTTTATGGGGATGAGCTCCTTGAACTTGGTGGCGCGTGATTGGAACTGGAAAACGCGCCTGGGGGAGGTTGCGAAGAAGAGTTGGCGGAGGGTGGTGGTTGGGTTGAGGAGCGCGGGGGGGAAAGGTGAAGGGTTGGGTACAGAGATAGGAGATGAAAGAGAAAGGGTCATTTTCTGCAACGCGGTCGTTTTGCGAACTTAGTTGGGAAAACAGTTACGTAGTGGCGTGTTCATGTCAACAAGAGCGGTGGTAGAGTGAGTGGAAAATGGAGGTGGAAGAAGTTGGAGTGAGGAGAGCGAGGTTGGCGATGGTAACAGAATTGAGGAAACGCCACGTGGTGTTCTTTGTGGATAACGGTCAGAGAATAGTAAAAATGGGGAAGTAATCGGGTTATTTTACCCGATAAGCCCAATTCTATTCGGTGCATTCGGATCCTTTTATCCCGGGGCAATTGGCGGTAACGGATTTTCAAACGACATTCAAGCGGGAGAAATGTACTTAAGCTTTCTGCGTTTTGCATACGCTATGCCTTGCTGTGTGCATTAATTAAATTAAATTTAATTAATGTTTATATGGTACACAAGATAAAACGTAATTGGGTACTGGAGAAGAAGACCTGACATAGGGTGGATTGAATGTCTAGTATAAACATGGCAAGGGAATTTATCAAAATAGTTTAATTCCTTCCTTATTTTAATGGAAAACATGTTTATTATTTTGAAATCATGTTTTTAATGTATAACTTTAATCTTCACGAAATTTTCAAAATTAAAATTATACTTTTAATTTTAATTTTTAGAGGAATTTAGTTTCAATGTATGATTTTCATTATTTTATAGATTGTTTTAAATTGTGTCTTAAGCACAACATTGATATTTTTATATTTGTATTTTTTTTTTTTTATGAAATCGTATAGCACACTTAAAGTTAACTGTGTTTTTTAATTTTTTTCTAAAAAATGTGCTATGAAACATGTTTCTTGCTTTTTTTAAATAATGTATTTTGAAAAAAAAATAAATTAATTAATTTTTTTGTTTATTTAATAATTTTTTTGTGTTTTTGTTTAATTATAACTTTTTTATTATTGTTTGAAAAATATAAATGAATATACTAATTTAATTTTAAATTAATATTTGTATTTGATGTAATTTGTGAGATTAAAAATAATAAAATTATATTACAAAATAAATAAAAATGTTGAACACTTGTAACGGAGAAAAATAAATTTAATAAAGTGATAATTAATTTCAAACAATAATATTTAAAGAAAGATAAACAAATGTTTATTTGTTATAGTTGATGTTCTAAGTCTTTTAATTTCTTTTATATGTTGTGACTAAACTTGTATATCAATTTTAACTTGAATATTGTGATGGTCCTTGTTAATGTCGGACTTTATTCTATTATAGGAAGACATTGTGGGTCTACAATAATTTATGGATGACATTAAATTATATACGGAATGTTATTGTAGAATAAACATAAAATGTGACTGGAAAATAAATTAGTTAAGATAGCAAAATATTATATTTATTATGTTTATAAGGTTGTGATTGAGATTGTTATGTCTTTTCCCGCATGGCATATTGTTACAAAAATAAATATTAGTCTAATGTGAATAGAAAAACATAATTAAATGTATTTGAGATTGAACTTACATTATCTTCAATTATGTTGGTTATTGATTTTATATGTAATAATGAATAGTATATAACCGATAATGCAATATACCATTATATGTATGTGTAGTGTGTGGGTGCAAATGATAATTTTTTATTTTCATATATTAGATGGTTATGTTAATTATTTCACAATGTTATATATTTTTGATGATATTATGACTAACATCTATTTGTTTACATTACATGTCTTATTAGTGGAGTTGATGTCACTTTAATGGATCATTAGGAATGGATTGGAGAATGTCAAACTAATATAATTTATACCAATTAATATAATTTTGGTTCTTTGAAGTTCTCTTAGATAGAAAACTCAATTTTCTTAAAATATTATCTTACCAATTGCAAGTACGTCTTTAAATTTTACAATAATTCTCACTAAGTAACATTTAATGTCCACCAGTATTGCTTTTAATTCCCACTATGTACATCATCATTTTCATTTTCTACAGGGAAAACATGAATGATTTATCTTCTTGTAATTTTTTTCATTTTTCATGTGATCATTCAACCACTTAACTAAAACCATAATAAAGATTACAAACAAAAAGAAAATTATATTGATCCCCTAAATATCACGATGCAAACTATTGCATAATTCTATTAACTAAAAACATAATAAAGATTACAAACAAAAAGAAAATTATATTGATCCCCTAAATATCACGATGCAAACTATTGCATAATTCTATTAGTTTCATAAAAGTTTATAGTGGTAAAACACATCAATGTCATCAAATCAAATCCAAATGGCAAACACCAACACAATTAATTTTGAATTCGTATTTTCATGGATTGGGGTCTTTATATACCCAAGGTAACGTTATCAAATTAAAATTAATTCCATCACCCATTCCATAATTTATTGGAATAGTTGAGTTTTGGAAGTTGAATTTCTATTTTAATTTTGTGTTACTCTTATTGAAAAACTATGCCTCACATTAACTTATTAAGGTTTTGATTTTGATATACTTGTATATAATTATTATTTTTTTGCTTAATCTCAATTTCAAATGGAAAACTCTTACATGGAATTACAATAATGTTATTTTTTTACAACATATGCCCAAGTAACAATCATGTATAGTTATTCTCTCAGTAATTATGGATAATATATTAGAATCATATAGATGAAGATATTCATATAACTTCGCTACAATGTAAAAAAAAAACTATTGGATCAAATCAAATGGACTAACCATGTCATACAAAAATAATCAATATGATTCATGTGTAGAGAGTTGTGTGACAGGTGCAAACTTTTAAATCTATTCAATTCACAAAACTTTTGGAAAATACACTCATTTAAGTGTTGTTGTATGTTGGTTAGTAGATGTTAATATGAATTATACTAAGTATGAGTTAGTAATATAAGTTTGAATGTTTATATAACTGAAATGTAGGAGACTTGATGAAATTATCTATATTCAATTGTTAGTTTCAATTATGTTGCAAAGTGTTTTAAATTGCTAGCTTACCCTTTTTTTATGGTTTGTGTGTTTCTACTTTTAATATGTACTGCATGACACCCGGGATACTATTTAATTATTTTTTATTTAATTCTTTAATTAAAATCTATGAGTATTTTTGTTTTTGTAAAATAAAATTTTCATAAATAAAATATAGACTGATGATATCATTTCACAAATATAAATATACGTTGACTATTAGTTTATAATAATAACTATATCAAAATATAAAATTGTTTATTTTATATATTCTAAGACATTAGAATTAGGTTTTTCATAAGTAAATCATGCAAAAACTTCTTTCTTGACAACTCTTACTAAGCAGGTCATGCTCCTACTTGTACAATGGGAGGCCACATATAAAAGAGATAAAAAGAGGAGTAAGGTTTTATAAGCCTTAAATATTAATATTAATAAACTTAACAAATAATGAAGGCTTATAACTTGACCTAAAAAACACAATAATTACTTTCACTTTATCAAACATGTAAATCCATATACCACTTTTGATTATCTAACTCTGAAAATCAAAAAGTTATTTTCAAAGTGATTAGTTGAGTATATGTCATCAAAATCATGGTACAATCATAATTATTTTATGGAGAATTCTAGTCATCTACCAATATATATATATATACTCACTACCTAATCTTGGCAATGATTAGCATGTATCAGATGATACCAAGTTTGGCCTATGAAAGTTCCTAGTCCAATGTGCTATTTTGAACTATCCAGATATTCACTTACTTAAAATACTTTCTTAAACCCCACCTGGTCTCTATCTTTCATCATTTCATCTCTCATTGTACCAAACTGTGACTTCCCAACAATAAGACTTATATATTAACCTGGTTTCAACTGAAACCTATGACTCATTCACAACAAACATACATACTTATTTTCATCAATCACATAACATAATGACCATCAGGTTAAAATATATTTATCAAAATTCATAGTTGTATACAACATTCGAATAAATACAACCAGTAAAACATAATATATAGGTAACTTTCTTTTATCCAAATTCATCCAAAATACATACTTTTACTTTATATATATATATATATATATATATATATATATATATATATATATATATATATATATATATATATATATAAAATTTATATTTT